>ENA-ORXM01000633-ORXM01000633.1-marine-metagenome-genome-assembly--contig:-NODE-633-length-58735-cov-11.001824_pt1 | contig 58735 bp, 55 predicted proteins | sample MGYA00237867_ERZ511480 | MGnify/ENA primary metagenome ERZ511480 (study PRJEB26309, sample SAMN06266103) | marine metagenome | isolation source: Algal blade | place: United Kingdom:Sidmouth, United...
AGCGTCAATTGTGGCTTTTCAGTCATAGTGTCCCCATCTAAAGAATTGATATGAAAACGCAACAAATCATCACGGGTGTATTACTCGCTATTGGCGCGGCCTTCGCTATTCACAAAGCCATGCAACCTGATCTAGGCCTGCTGGAGTTTAAGGTCAAAGATACCCGCGCTTATGGCAATGGCTATACCGATGACCGCTCGGTTGGTATCATTAAAAAGCTTGTGAAAGACAATCCGCAAGTTGATACGCTAGTTTTAAAGCGAATGTCCGGCACGCGAGACAGCACGCGTAACGTCTTAATCGCCCGCAATATTCGTAAGAACCAGCTCGATACGCATCTTGAGAAAAACAGTCAAATTGCGTCTGGCGCTGTGGATTTATTCCTCGCCGGCAAACGGCGGACCATGGAATGCGGAGCGCTGATTGGCGTTCATAGCTGGTCAATTTCGGGCAGTATGGATCACATCCGTATTTCACCCAAAGATATAGGCTATGACCGCAGCCAAAAATACCATGAAGACTTTCTAAGCGATATGGGCATTGACCCAGCCTTCTACGCCTTCACCCGCGCCGCCGCCGAACCTGAAGATATTCATTACATGAGCGTAGAGGAAATCAACCGCTTTGGCCTGACAAGTGAACCGCTGGATTGCGGGTGAGCCGTCATTCCGCTTCATTTTTGGCTAGCCAAAAATGGCGGAACCCATGCCTAGTCATCTCGACCAAATACAATACTCAGATCGTCGCAACATCTAGGCATAGGTTCCGCCGCGACTACGTCGTGGGACGGAATGACAAGCTTTTAATTCTTTTGCGTTTCGCGCCTATGCGGTTTTGTCACTGGCAATTGACGTCACTAATACGCTATAGGCCCCCTCATGAGCACTGAAACACCAAAAAAGCCCATCCTCAAAGCTGTGGCCACCGCCCCCCGCCCTTCCAAGGAAGAGGCTATGGCGGCTGTTCGCACCTTGATCGCTTGGGCCGGTGATAACCCTGACCGCGAAGGCCTGAAAGATACGCCCAAGCGCGTCGTGAATGCCTATAATGAGTGGTATCGCGGTTATGACCTTGATCCCGCCGAAGAACTATCCCGCGTCTTTGAAGATGTCTCAGGTTATGACGATATGGTCATTCTGCGCGAGATTGATGTGGAGAGCCACTGCGAGCACCACATGGCCCCGTTTCTCGGCACAGCCTATGTCGCTTACCTCCCCACCGATAAAGTGGTGGGCATTTCAAAGCTCGTCAAAGTCGTCGAGATATTTGCCAAACGCCTGCAGACCCAAGAAACTATGACCGCGCAAATTGCGGAGGCGATTGATGACGCGCTGAAGCCCCGTGGATCTGCTGTGATGATTGATGCGGTACATCAATGTATGAGCACACGCGGCGTCCATCACCCGAATGTCTCTACAATTACGACGCAGTTCACTGGTGAGTTTAAAACAAACCCTGCCCTGCAAGAGCGCTTCCTGCGGTTGATAAAACCAGCTTAAGCGACGAAATTTTTCTTTATGCGTCGTTCCGACTTGGTGCACATTAACCGTAGCTTGGTTATCACCCTCCCCCTCATTGATTGAATATTCCGGCTGGGCGGCCTGAAAGCATGGTTCCCATATGTGCAGCGCATAAACATCCTTGTGCTGTTGTGTCTTAACAGCGCTACAAGGACTGCAAGTGCGTTATCCCCGTAACGCATGCATAGAGTTTGGACAAAACGTGGTTAGCAAATCGTTAATTAGCCGCCAATTTAGGACCAACTACCTCTATCTTATTGGTAAAAACGATACCTTTGTAATTTTTGGGAATGACGCTAAGCTGCTCTACCTCGTCAAGACCTACGGTTCCGGTGCTATCATAGGGACCCAAAAGCATAGAGCGGCTCCCGACTGCATTAAGACGTTTCTCAAAACGATGCGGCCACCCCCAAACGAAATGCCGCAAATTGGAAGGAACTGGAACATAAGTTTTTGAACAGGCTTTTGGCATGCCGCCATACCACCCTATTAGAAGATATTTTTTCAAACAGCTTTTTACATTTTGCCGCGTTTGAATGATCATATCGGGGTAAGCGGCCTTGATTGGTGCCACGGCTCCATTAGACCCGACTAACCCAAGCCGAGAGGCATTATAGTTTGTAAGAAAATCCCGATATCTTTCACCCTCTGACGCTTTACCATGTTTAAGATTGACCATAAACTCTGTTTCAGGGAATGTTGTCAGCACCTCATCCAGTGTCGGCATATCTCCAACAAATTTCCCTCGAAACGGATAGGTGGTTCTGCCATCCGCCGTATAGCCATACCCAATATCCAAGGCTCTTAATTCCGATAGACGATAATCATGAGTTTTGCCGGCCCCGTTTGTGCGGCACTCTAATGTGGCGTCATGAAATACGACGATTTCGTCATCTGTTGTCAGCTTGATATCAAGCTCAATAATATCTGCCCCGGCCTCTATAGCCGCTTGCATAGACGGAAGTGTATTTTCAATAAAATTATGACTTGGCGGGTCAATACGTTCTGCCGTGCATGTTGTATTCGTCAGATCTTTTCGGTGATAAGTCTGATGAGCCCCTCTGTGAGCGAGTATACTCATCTCGCTTTCAGCTACTCCCGCAAGCCATGATGTGTTGACCAGGTAAACACCTGTAATAAAGACCCCAATGCCAAAGCCTATGATTTTTCTTTTTCTCATAAATTCCTCCTAAGCTTTTTTTGGAGGCGCGTAGGGCCAGATTAGGGCCTCATTGTGATTTTATGACGTGATTATATTATTGCAACGGCTTCGCCGCCTTCATTTGCGTAGCTGTAATGCCGCAATAACTATCCATACAAAGAACAAGACTGTGAATTTTAAAGATGAGCCCATTTCTAATGCTATTTTCATGATGAGCCTCCCAACCCGCCCAAAGGGGCGCACTACCGTCCAAATTCCCTGATCCCACACCCAAGTATTTAGCGCGGTAGTGCAATGATGGGATAGCAAAGCCAGGCTGAACGCATGCCGAGAAAAAAGGGGCGAACTTCGTTAAAACGGATTCATGATGAATTTCAGGTAAAAGCCTGCGCGTGTCGTATGCTGATATTAAACCGAGCAAAAAAAAGGCCCGGGACAAGCCCGGGCATAAAGTTGAGCATCGGGGAAAGAATAGATGCGTGAGCCTATCAAACAGTTTTAAGACGGCGTTTCAAACGCAGACAGCATTCTCTACAGTAATAATATTCACGCGGCGAAAACATATGCAGCTCTGAACGGATTTGAATAAATACTGTGCCAAGCAGTATCTTACTTATTAAATTAGGCACACCTTTACGCATAAAAAAACCCGCATTAGTTGCGGGTTTTTGTTAGGTATAAAGCGAGGTTTATGCGTTAGCGGCTTCGAGCTCTGCTTTCGCTTTAACGATTAGCTTTTTAATTTTTTTAGCCTTGTCTGTGAGCTTATGATTTTTTGTGCCCATTAAAAAGCTATCAAGACCACCTTTAAAATCAACCGTCCGCAGTGTTGCGGCAGAGATGCGCATTCTGAACTTTTGGCCGAGCGTGTCGGACGCAAGTGTAACATTACAGAGATTGACGTTAAAACGACGGTTCGTTCTGTTTTTGGCGTGGGATACGTTGTGGCCAGACATTGGGCCTGTATCGAGAAGATCGCAGCGACGTGACATTTTTCATACCTAGTTTAAATATAAAAGGCCCACACAAGGGTGGGCTTAAGAACAGTTGGGGCGAATTAGAGGGAGAATCGCCCTGCGTCAACCCCTTTTACTTTTATATGAACGCAAACTGCGCATCCTGTTTATGACGAATTTTTCATTCGATTTATGCGTTTTGTTCAGCCTCAGGCTAGTTATGTTCCGCTAAGCTGTCTATGAAACGCCTAAATAGGATTTGGACATGAAACGTATTTTGACAACCGCTTTGCTTGGCCTGACCGCTACCGGTGTCGCCAGCGCCTCATTTATTGAACAAAGCCGCAATATGGCAGTGCTTAATGACAGCAATATTATGCCGAAGACTTACATTGTCCCTCAAGCCGGGCCTGATGCCACAGAATTTGACTTCAAACTTAAAGGCTATGTCTTTGGCTTTAAGATGATAACTGCCAATTATACTGGGTGGTATGGAAATCGTGATTACGCGGTTTACTCAGACATAAAAACATCCGGCCTCGGCGCGATGCTGAAAAAACTTGAAATTTGGGCTGTCACAACGGGGACCTACACACGGTCAGGCCTTCAGCCTAATTTTCATATTCAACAAAATTTGGATAAGAAAAACCGCCGTGTTGAAATGAACTATAATAATAATCGTGGCTATATCCATGTTGCGATTCAGCCGCCTATTGGCAGCCAAGGTATTCCCGCCGCAACCCCTGAAGAGCGGTACACAGCTGATGATACAATCTCCGCTGTGCTGAACCTCATGATGCGCGGCCAGAAAATTGACGGGCCTGTCTGTTCCGGCGGCGTGCGAGTTTTTGACTCCAAACAGCATTATAATTTGCGCATGGAAAACAAAGGTCCTGACCGAGCAAAGTTTGAAGGCGACAAAGTCGACACCATAGAATGCCACGTTTATTATGAGCCTATTTCAGGCTTTGACCCCGAAGACCTACCTGATGCTGAGGAAGGCGGAACGCCTATCGTCATGCAACTCAAGGCTTTCCCTGAACTCGGCCTCTATGTCCCTGTGCGCTTCACCTATAAAATCAGCTCTATCAAAGCGGTTATAAAGTTGGACGAAATGGTTATTAAAAAACCGGGCGGCGTCCCTGAGGTTATTGCAGACTAGTTTGGAATCACTGATAAGGGAGTATGGCATCCCCTTTAAATCCAGCAACCCTGACGGCTATTCTCGGCCCAACCAATACAGGAAAGACGCATTATGCGGTTGAGCGTATGCTGGGCCGTCAATCTGGCGTTATTGGATTGCCGTTGCGCTTGCTGGCTCGCGAAATTTACGACCGTATCGTCGCCATAAAGGGCTCGGCTCAATGCGCATTGATTACAGGCGAAGAAAAAATTCTTCCCCCTCACGCTCGCTATTACGTTTGCACTGTCGAAGCCATGCCTATGGAAAAACGCTTTGCCTTTCTAGCGGTTGATGAAGTCCAGCTTATGGCCAACCATGAACGCGGACATATTTTCACCGACCGCGTTATGCATGCGCGCGGCATGGAAGAAACCTTACTGCTCGGTGCAGAGACGGCCCGGCCTGTTCTCAAATCTCTTTTACCTGATATTCGTTTTGAATATCGGGAACGCTTTTCAGAGCTTTCCTTTGCAGGCGCTACGAAACTCACGCGCTTGCCTAAACGCTCAGTTGTCGTCGCTTTTTCTACGGCTGAAGTTTACGCTATCGCGGAACTGATACGACGTTTTCGCGGCGGCGCAGCTGTTGTTATGGGCGGATTATCACCGCGCACACGCAATTCCCAAGCCGAGATGTTTCAAAATGGCGATGTCGATTTCCTCGTCGCCACCGATGCTGTCGGCATGGGACTAAACTTGGATACAGATCATGTCGCCTTTGCGGGCCTTAGCAAATATGATGGCCGCCGCAGACGTTATCTCACGCCCATGGAAGCCGCACAAATTGCCGGGCGAGCAGGCCGATTTCGCAATAATGGCACGTTCGGCACAACGGCCGATTGCCTACCCATGGATGAGGAGTTAGTCAAACGCATCGAGGATCATGATTTTGAATCCTTACACTCCGCTGAATGGCGCAATACCTCACTTGATTTCAGCTCTTTGGCCGCCCTATCTGAAAGTCTGCATGCGCCTAAACCACATCGCCGCCTGCGCCGCATAAAAGGGGCAGATGATGAAGCCGCTTATGAGCGCATGATAGCAATCCCCGAAGTCGCGCAGGGAATTAAAGTCCCCGCGCAGGTCAAACAATTATGGGACGTTTGCCAAATTCCAGATTTTCGTAATTTGACGATTGATGCGCATGTTCGTCTCCTTCAAGACATCTACAGACTGCTTTATGCTAATGGCGGAAAAATCCCTGATAGCTTCATGGAAAAGCATATTCTCCGCCTGGATGAAACATTGGGCGATGTTGATATCTTGTCATCAAGACTCGCTAATATCCGCACATGGACCTATTGTGCCAATAAAATCTCTTGGATGAGATCTGAAAATAATTGGGTAAATCGCGCCCGCGAGGTTGAAGACAGGCTATCGGATGCGCTACACGAGGCGCTCATGGCTCGGTTTGTAGACCGCCGAACAAACAGGCTTTTAAAAGGTATTGGATCAGAAACCTATATGAATGCAACCATTAAAGACAACGGAGATGTGCTGGTCGATGATCAGATTATAGGACATTTAGAAGGCCTGAAATTCACGCCCGCAGAGGGCACGTCCGAGTTGGAAACTAAAGCTATTCAAGCGGCTGCGGAAAAAGTTGTTGCGCCAGAAGTTGATCGCCGCCTCACCAGCCTGTGCGGCGGTGTCCACAGTATCTTTACCTTATCTGACCGTGGTGAAATATTATGGGGTGGTAAAATTGTCGGTAAAGTGGGGTCTGGTGGAACGCCCATGAACCCTGATGCTGAGCTTATCGGGGCTGAGCTGGGCAGTGAAACCTTGAAAAATTTAGCGACATCGCGCATGCGCGATCACCTTCGTGCTGAAGCCGCAAATTATTTTAAACCTCTGTTGGAGCTGCAGGAAATTCAAGCACGTCCAACCACTATCCCCGAAGCGCGCGGGTTTGCTTACACGCTTTATGAAAACTTTGGGACCGTTGACCGTAAAGATCATTGGAAAACCTTGCGAGACCTCGATCAGAAAGCCCGCAGTCAATTACGCGAAGCTAATGTCCAGTTCGGACAATATGATGTTTATATCCGTGATCTCGTTAAACCCAAAGCAGCCCGGCTTTTAAGTATACTGACAGCTTATGGTGCCGGCGGCGACCGTAAACCCTTCATCCCTTTTGCGGGAGTGACCTCCATCGCTAATGAAGGTGATTTGGCGAGTGCTAATTTCTCAGAGCAAGCTCTAACCATGGCGGGATATCGCTCGGTAGGACCCCGCATAGCGCGTTTCGACATTCTTAACCGCCTTGGCAACCAAATCCGCCAAGCTCAGAAACAAAATGAAGCATTGGGCCGTGGAAAAAAGTTTCAAATCATGCAGGAAATGCTCGCCATTATGGGGTGCAGCTATGAAGACATGCAGGGCGTTTTAAAATCGCTCGGATTTCAATCTGAAACGATTAAGGTTGAAGACTTGCCGCCAACGCCGCAGACAGCATCTGAACCAATAACTGCGCAAGGATCTGAGTCTGATACTGTCGCTAAGAGTGTGCCAACATCGACTGAAGCGAAGACAGACACTCCGATTACAGCTGAGCCCACCCCTGAACTGACACAAACATCAGATGCCGCTGAGGTCTCAGCATCTGCGCCTGCCGAAATTCAGTCTGCAAAGGCAACACCTACCAAACAGGCAGCACCAGCGCAAAAAAAGCACCAAAAAGACCTCAATATTTATCATCACCGCGTTGAGCAGGAAGACGGGACAACTATTGATGCCGTTAATACTGAATTTTGGTTCATGCCGCGTAAGAAAATACATGCCAATAATCGTAATAAAAATGCACGTCAGAGCGAAGGTTCACGCGGAAAATTTAAAGGAAAACGCAAAAATACGAAATCGGATCAATCTTACAAAGCTAAGCCTAAGCCACCCCGTAATATTGAAAACTCACCTTTTGCGGCGCTGGCGGCTCTGAAAACTGACAAGAAAGATTAGTTTGGGACGACAATTTCAAAAAACCACCGAAGATGTGTTGCAAGATGAAAGCTGCCGCCTTGATGTTTGGCTTTATCGCACGCGTATTTTCAAGACACGCAGCCTAGCGACTAAAATGATATTAGCCGGAAAAATCCGCGTAACCCGTAATGGACGTACAGTCAGAACGCGCAAACCCGGATTTCACATAAAGCCCGGCGAAAATGTGACATTTATACGAGGTCAAAGGCTCATGCATATCGAAATGTTAAAAGCTGGCACCCGGCGCGGACCTGCCCCAGAAGCACAGTCGCTATATCGTGACCATTCTCCCGCTTGACAATATCCGCCCTTATTGCCACATCGCCCTTGAATTGAGGAATACTTAAATGACTTATATCGTCAAAGATGAATGCGTAAAATGTAAGTTCATGGATTGCGTTGAAGTCTGCCCTGTTGACTGCTTTTATGAAGGTGAGAACATGCTTGTCATTCACCCCGATGAATGCATCGATTGTGGGGTTTGCGAGCCTGAATGCCCTGTCGATGCTATTGTGCCAGATACAGAAGATGATCCTGACGGCAAATGGCTGGCAATCAACTCAAAATATGCTGAAATATGGCCGGTTATTACTATTAAAAAAGACCCACCCGAAGACCGTGAAAAATATGAGTCTGAAACAGGCAAGTTCGAGAAATACTTCAGCGATAAACCAGGAACAGGCGACGAATAGCCCTAAATATCGACTTTTTCTGCATTTCAGCTGAAATATGAATGACTTAGACTGGCAATTTCCCTATTTTTGTGATATTGTATAGGTAACTGAAACGGTGCGAAGCTCAAATATCGCACCGTTTTGCTATTAGATAAGCACCCAGAAATTAAATTTAAGGTGCAAAATTAAGGGCTTTCCCAGATATGGCTACTAAGAAAAAAGCAGCAGGTAAAACTGCGGCAAAAAAAACAACTAAAACAGTGTCGAAGAAAAAACTGTTTAAGACAGGGCAATTCATTGTGTATCCTGCGCATGGCGTCGGTAAAGTGACGGGCATCGAACAAGACGTGATCGCCGGTTTTGATATTGAAACTTATGTCGTACATTTCGAACAAGATAAAATGACACTGCGCGTGCCTACTGAGAAAGCCGCAAATTCAGGTATGCGGGCTTTATCAAATGAGCTTATCCTCAAAGACTCTTTTACGACACTCAAAGGCCGCGCACGCATAAAGCGTACAATGTGGAGTCGCCGCGCACAGGAATATGAAGCCAAGATCAATTCCGGTGATCTTATTCTTGTCTCGGAAGTTGTACGGGATCTTCACCGCACAGATGCTCAACCTGAGCAAAGTTACTCCGAACGTCAGCTTTATGAGCGTGCTACAGATCGCATGGTGCGCGAGGTTGCCGCTATAAAGAAAGTCGATCGCGGCGCGGCGCTGGAAGAGGTTCTTGAAACCTTAACCAGAGCCCGTACGCGCCAAGCGGCCAAGGCTGCAAAAGAGGCTGAAGAAGCTGAGGGCAATGAAAATGGCGAGGAAACGGCCGCCGCTTAACGGCACGTTCCTTTATTAAGAATTTAAGCATCCTGTTCATAGCAGGATGCTTTTTGCATGTTATAGAGCATTTACGCAGATAATATACCGCGCTATTGTTTCCACGAAACTATATAAAAGGTTTTAGCATGACAAAAATAACCTCTCGCCTACTTATGTCAGCCGCGCTGAGTTTTACGGGGACCCTACTCATGGCCTGTGGCGGTGGTGGTGGTAACAGTTCAATTGGCACCATCACGCCAACACCCGGTGGATCAGGTGAGCCAACTTGGACAGCTGGTACATACGCGGCGGCGTCAAGCTTCAAAAACCAATGCGCAGTTCCGCGAACAACAACTGATATCAACGGGAACGCCTATCCTGATCAATCAGGCTCAACGACTCGCGAAAAGTTTTGGCTAAGGTCTTGGACGAATGAAACATACCTTTGGTATGATGAAGTCGCTGATATTAACCCTGCCAATAACGACACGCGTCTGGAGTATTTTGACAAACTTAGAACAACAGCCACAACAGCTTCTGGGACAAATAAAGATCAGTTCCACTTTAACATTCCGACGGATGAGTACGAACAGCGTGTCGCGACAGGCGCATCAGCTGGATATGGTGCGGATTTCGTTCTGATTAGCCCTTCTACTCCACGAGACATACGCGTAGCCCTCGTGCAGCCGGGATCGCCCGCCTCAATGAACGATAATTTCCTTCGCGGGACTGAAATCCTAGAAATTGACGGCGAAGATGCTGTAAATGGTAGTAATACGAACGTCCTGAATGCAGGACTATTCCCCTCAGCCGCAGGCGAAACACATACATTTGTTGTACGTGATGTTGGCAGCACGACAACCCGTACAGTAACGTTAACCTCGGATGTTGTTGCAGAGCAGCCTGTCAACACAACCAAAATCATCAACACACCGACAGGCAAGGTGGGCTATATCCTGTTCACAACTTTCGGAACATCTACGGCTGAACAACAAATTGCCAACGCATTCACAAGCATGAAAAGTGCGGGTATAAATGATCTGGTCTTAGACTTACGTTATAATGGCGGCGGATTTCTCGCTATTGCAGGCCAAGTCGCCTATATGATTGCCGGAGATACACGCACGAATAATGCGAATTTTGAAACGCTTCAATTTAATGATAAGCACCCAACGGTTAATCCGGTAACAGGCCAAACAATCACGCCGACACCTTTTTACGATCAAAGCTTAGGTTTTAATGACTCTTATCCTGCGGGGCAAGATTTGGATAGCGTTGATTTACCCCGTGTATTTATTCTGTCCACGGAAAGTACTTGCAGTGCCAGTGAAGCTGTTATTAACGGCCTCAGAGGTATTGACGTTGAAGTTATTCTTATCGGCTCTAAAACTTGCGGAAAACCTTATGGTTTTTACGGAACGGATAATTGCGGAGAGACTTATTTCACCATCCAATTCCGCGGTGTCAATAATAAGAACTTCGGTGATTATGCGGATGGGTTCACGCCTATTGATGACAGCTCACCCGTCGGCGAAAAAATTGCTGGCTGTGTTGTAGATGATGATTTCTCCAGTGAATTAGGGGACGAAACTGAAAGCATGTTGTCAACGGCTTTATCTTATCGTGCCAATGGTACTTGCCCCGTCAGTGCAAGTTCATCAGCCCAAGCTAAACCCCAAATCAGCTATGAGAGCGACCCAAGTCTTTCCCTGCTCAATGATGAGCGTGTATTCAAACGCCTAGAACTTGAGAATAGCCGCATTCTTGATATGCCGAGTGGGCAGTAATGATCCTTCCCCTCAAATCCATCACGCGACTTACAGTCATCGCAGCGAGCCTTCTGGCAGGATGTAAAACTATGGCGAATAGTGAAGCACGTCCGGCTCTATTGACCCGTATGGATCAAAGCGCGCAAGAGGGCCTCACACAAGCTGTGTCCAAGGCTATTGGTTCCAAGGTTACCCTTGCGCCGGACAGCTTTATGGCAAAGCCCTCAGTAACAATAGAACCGCGCTCTGTAAATAAACGTAATGGCCGGATTATTGACGGACGTAGCCTTGAAAGGCCTACACAGGTCGATCTGATGATGATGGGTGAAAGCTGTTACGTCATGAACCGTACAACTGGAGAAAAGTATCCGGTCGAGGGTATAAGCTGTAAGCCTTTAGTTTAGCACTTCTAGCCGTTCTGGATGATCGAGCCAGACCATCGGTCCGTTAGACAGTTCTATCCATCCCCTGACGCGCACTGTTGCGCCCTCCAATGATAAAGGATCAATCTGTGCGGCCTCGAACCTTTTCCGATCTCTCTTTGCAATGGCAATAGTAAAATCTGTTTTGTAATCAGCTCCAAAATTTAGATAGATCTGTCCGCGCACATCCGCCGCTGAAGTAACAACGCCCTGAACAATTTGATAACTATCGACATCTTGGGCCAAGGTATTCGGGTCCGGGCTACGGATATCGTAATAGCTATTTCCCCATATGCCTCGCCGCGCATCACGCGCGAGAATTTCCGCAGCGTAAAGCTTAGCTGCGTCTTGAAAGGTATCCGGCCATGTATAAACACGAGCCATACCTAAACGCACCATTTCTTCCTGAAGCCACGCTTCTCGTTTACCCTTCTTATTAAGAGTAAATGTTTGCGCCAAAGCCCGCCCGTAACGGTCTCTCTGCTCTCCGCCATAATAAAGCTGAAGGGTCTTGTCTCTAACCAGCCCTTCGAGCGCGGCTTTACTCTCCTCGCCAAGAGGCCATGCCTCAAACCCAACACGCCCCAAGGGGAGTTTGGGTGCTTGAATTGCCGCGAGCCTGACTTTTAATCCACCTTCTAAAAATAAGGTGTCTCCATCCAAAACTGAGCGCACAGGACCCGTCTCGCCAAGCATTAAATCATCTGCGCTCATACCAATTCCTGTCAGCGAGAGCAGAAAAGCGCTCGCCAGCACCACTATTTTCTTGGGCCATAATTTATGTTTCCAGCGCACCATAGAGCGTATTATGCATGAGAGACCTCAGGAGTCGAATCAACAGCTCTATTTATGCTAAAAATGTCATTTTTCAAAAAACAACCCTCCCTCGGATTTCACCGAAGGAGGGCCGTCGATTGTAAAGCTACAGACCCAATTGGGGGAGGGTACTAGCAGCCTTACGCTCGCCCCTTTACATACCGATTACGCCCCTAATTGTTTTTCAGGATAGACCGGTGTGCAATTTTTACCATATTGTCCTTATCAATGAAGGACGCATATTCGGCATAATCAGCCAAAATATCCTTTTCTAAAATGTCATCGAGAGATGCGCCCCTCGCAATTTCAGCTTTGACACGTTTTTCAATTGTTTTCAACATTTCTTGCGTTTTAGTAAGATCGGCTTTTGTTGCCAAAGGTCCGTGTCCGGGAATAACTTTTGTCTCGTCGTTAATGAGGCCCAGAGCCTTGCCATGCGAAGCTATCATCCCCGCCAAACTGCCGCCGCCATCGACATCAATATATGGGAAAAGACCGAAGAAAAAATTATCGCCCATATGGAGAATATTGGCTTCTTCAAAATAGAGGATAGAGTCGCCATCCGTGTGAGCATTAGGCGTGTGAATGGCATGAACTGTGTGACCATTAAAATGAAAGGTCGCATTTTCCGAATAGGTCAGATCTGGCCATAGTGCCGCATCAGTAGCATTGGTTGTGCGGCCAAAAGCTTTGTTTTCGAATGTCATACCCATACGCTTACGGACATTATCATGCGCAACGACAACTACGCCCGCTTCTTTCATCTGCGCATTCGCGCCAGTGTGGTCGCCGTGATAATGGGTATTAACGATATAGCGGATTGGCGCATCAGTGATGGCGCTAATCTGACCAATAATTTGATCGCTAAAACGGGCAAACTTATCGTCAATAACGAAAACGCCATCTTTGCCAACAGAAACGCCGATATTGCCTCCAGGGCCCAGCAACATATAAAAGCCATTCCCCAGCTCTTGGGTTGTAATGTCTTTTTTAGCCGCAGCGGCGGCGGCGGCATCTGTTTTAGTTACGTGTTGTGCAGAGGTGGTTTCTCCGCCGCAGGCGACCAAAGCAATAGCCGCAGTGCTCAAAAGTGAAATCTTCAACATGGCTTTCTCCTGTCAGTTTTAGGAGGCTTTTGAAAAGCTTGCCCCCGGAGGTAAAACACGGTCTGGGAAAGCATGGCCATCCATTAACGCGCGGATATTTATCATGACTTTCTCACCCATTTCGCGGCGGCTTTCATGTGTCGCCGAGCCGATATGGGGCGCGAGGATAACGTTTGGCAAATCCATCAAATCGGGATGGACTTTCGGTTCATTCTCATAGACATCAAGCCCTGCCCCGCCCAAACTACCTTTGGATAAGGCTTTTGCGAGGGCTGCCTCGTCAATCACCTCTCCGCGCGACGTATTCACAATGTAACTCGCAGGCGATAGCAATGCGAGACGGTGCGCGTTCATGAGGTGATGCGTATGCGGTGTATGCGGACAGTTAATTGAAACAATATCAATGGCCGTCAACATGGGATCAAGGTCAGGCCAATAGGTTGCGTCAAGCGTGTCTTCTATCCCCCCCGGCAGGCGGCGGCGATTGTGGTAATGCACATCAAGACCAAAGGCCGCAGCGCGGCGCGCGACTGCCTGACCAATCCGGCCCATGCCGATAATACCGAGTTTCTTTCCGCGAACCCTGTGGCCTAACATAAAGGTCGGAGACCACCCGTCGAAATTGCCCTCGCGCGTGCGGCGATCACCTTCGACGAGACGGCGCGGAACCGCCAAAATAAGCGCCATCGTCAAATCTGCTGTATCTTCAGTAAGGACTCCAGGAGTATTCGTAACCATGATGCCTCGCTTATGCGCTGCGGCGACATCAATATGATCGGTCCCTGCCCCAAAGTTAGCAATCAATTTTAAGTCAGGTGATGCTGCAGCAATAACATCCGTGTTAATATCATCTGTTACAGTCGGCACGAATACATCGCAGGAGGCTATTGCAGATTTAAGTGCGTCATGGCCCAGCGCTGTATCTTCAGTTCTCAGTGTCGTCTCAAACAAATCAGCCATACGATCTTCAACCCCTTTGGGAAGACGCCGCGTGACGGTAACGCGCGGACGCGCATGTTTTGGAAAACTCATAAATTCAAATAGACGACGTTTAGGAGAGATTCTCAAGCCTAAAGGCAGTCATTTGGCACAAAATTTACCTTTGGTTTAGGCTATGTGAGCATTAACAGCCCTATGAAACGATTTTCCTTCATTTTGAGCCTTGCTTTCGCGGCTATGTCTTCGTCTCTGGCGGCAGCACAAGACAAACATACAGATGATGATCCGCCGCGCGTCAAGCGTGTTGTCAAGGACATCCCCGCCAAAGCGGCAAGGCTGGATAATATTTACCGCGTGAAAGCGGCAAAGACACCTAGCGGCTTTCCAGTCCCCCGCTATGTCAGCCTGAAGGTTGGCCGCGTCAATGGCCGTACGGGGCCTTCTCGTAAACACCCTATTGCCTGGCAATATCGCCGGAAAGGCTTACCGCTTGTGGTTGTCGCCGAGACAGAGATGTGGCGAAAAGTGCGCGATGTCACTGGCGATGAAAGCTGGATACACAAACCCGCCCTATCAGGTATTAGGCGCGTTCTAGTAATGGAATCAGCAGCACTGCACTCAAAGGCAAAGGACACGGCCCGAATTACGGCTTTAGTAGAAAGTGATGCACTTTTGGACCTTGAAGAGTGCAATGAGTCTGACTGGTGCAAAGTCAAATCAAGCGACGGACTTAAAGGCTGGACACAACGTTATAAGCTTTGGGGCGCGCAAAAGCTCTACTAAAGCCGCTTTATCAATTTGCTTAGCTGAACAAATCACAACAGATTCAAGCTTTGTTAACCCTGATTAAACAATCAAAGCTGTATCTATCTCTTATGTTGCGTGTGCTCATATCTTTAATCATTCTGTCAGGCTTAAGCTTTTCAGCCTTTGGCGCAGATAAGCCCAGACGCTATGCCTCTATTGTCGTAGATGCGGATACGCTAGAAATTATACATGCTCGTCAGATTGATGAATTACGTTATCCTGCATCGCTTACCAAAATTATGACACTTTATTTGACCTTTGATGCGTTAAATGCCGGTACGCTCAAGCTCAAAGAACCGGTCTTGGTTTCAGCCAATGCCGCGCGAACACCTCCGACGAAGTTAGGCTTGCGGACAGGACAAACCATTTCGGTTGAAAACCTTATCCAAGCTATTGCCGTCAGAAGCGCAAATGACGCGGCTGTTGTCATGGCCGAACGCCTCGCAGGGTCTGAAGACGCCTTCGCTCGGCAAATGACGGCCAAAGCTCGACAATTAGGTATGATGAAAACGACTTTTAAAACCGCCAATGGCTTGCCTCACCCTCAACAGAAAACCTCTGCACGGGACATGGCAAAACTCTCATCAAATATTCTAACCCATCATCGCCGTTATTATCATTATTTTGGGCAAGAACGTTTTCGCTATGCAGGCCGGACATATAAAAACACAAATGGTCTCTTGCATTGGCTGGACGGCGTGGACGGTTTTAAAACGGGTTACACAAATGATAGTGGCTATAATCTTATTGTCTCGGCTCAAAGAGATGGTCGCCGCTTAATTGCGGTTGTTTTAGGCGGTGCGAGCGGCGCGTCGCGAAATTCTCACATGCAGGATTTAATAGAGCGCGGATTTCAAGTTATGGGAGTTGCGCCCACCCAATCACTACCCCCAGTTCAGGTGAAACGTGAGCCCGTACCCGCGCGTAAAACACCTCAAATTGCCAGCGTGCCCACTGTCATCGAGGCTGTACGTTTGCGGGGACGCAATCAAAAATCCATTACAATCAGTAATGACCAGTCGCTGCGTTTGGCAGAGTTTGAAACGGATGCCAGCTGGGGCGTACAGCTTGGTGCATTCTTGAGGGAGTCTGAAGCCAAAGAACAAATTAGCGCGATAGGTGGTTTGAATGTTTTGTCAAAGGCTAGCCCGCATATCAGGCCCCTAAGCCGAAACGGACAAACCCTTTACCGTGCCAGGTTTGAAGGGCTATCTGTAAAAGACGCACAACAGGCCTGTAAAACTCTTGCGAAACTATCCTCGGGGTGCTTGATTATCGCCTCTAATTAAGAAACGTTAAATGGCTAATAAAATTAAAATCATTCGTACGGAACGCGTGATACGAGGACGTGTTTGGGAATATCGCGGCGCAGGCGAAACCATTGCATTTGTACCAACAATGGGAGCCCTACATGAGGGCCATATGAGCCTGATCAAACTTGCAAAGAAAAAAGCCGACAGAGTCGTGGTCTCAATATATGTTAATCCAACCCAATTTGCTCCCGGCGAGGATTTTGAAGCTTATCCGCGCACAGAAAAACATGATGTCGCCTTACTCGCAGCCGAAGGAACCGATCTGGTTTACATACCAAAACCGTCCTCAATGTATGACGTTCATCACGCGACTAAGATTACGGTTGGCGGCGTAGCCGAAGGGCTTGAGACAGATCACCGTCCCACTTTTTTCGATGGCGTTGCCCTCGTCGTCACCAAGCTTCTCAACCGTGTCGCGCCTGATGTCGCCATTTTTGGTGAAAAAGATTATCAACAACTGGCCACCATTCGGCGTCTAGTCGAGGATTTGGACATGCCTATCAAAATTATTGGCGCAAAGATCGCGCGGGATGCGCACGGCCTGGCCTTATCCTCGCGAAACAAATATCTTGATGAAGAGGGCCTGAAGATCGCGCGGCGGTTAAATGAAATCATGCGGTTCTGCGCGCTTCAAATGTCAAGGGGGGAAAATGTTGACATGGCCACAAGCCGCGCAAAAAAAGCCCTTCTCGCAGCTGGTTTCAGTTCCGTTGATTATGTCGAAGTTCGCAGTCCCAATTCCCTCACCGTCTTAGAGGGCGGTGTTTTAAACGGTCCTGCAAGATTATTAGTTGCCGCTCATTGCAAAGGTGTACGCCTGATCGATAACTTCCCTGTACGGGCACTTACCAATTAGCGATTTAGAGTCAGGTTGAGATATGGCTCTCTTAGACGCAAAATAAGCGTTTAAGTTTTTTTTAAACTTCTGGGCTCTAGCCTTACTCTTATTTGTCCTTATAAGCGTGCCGCCTCTCTCAAGGATACATTATGCTTCGTATAAGATTTATGACTGGATTATTAGTTGCCGCGGCTATTCCGGCGCAATGCCTTGCACAAATTTATGCGGATGATGAGCTCGTTGTAACCGCAACAAAAATCGAATCCTCTGTGAGCAACCTTGGATTAGGTGTCGCAATTGTAGCAGGTGAACCTCTTTCTCAACTCGACGGCGCTGAGGAGCTGTCACAATACGTTGCAGGGTTGCAAGCTGCTGTCGCAAATGGAAACCAAATTGCGTTTCAAATAAGGGGTATCGGCGCTGTAGACCATCAAGCTTTAACACCTACAGCTGCCGCCGTATATGTGGACGGTGTCTATCAAGCAACTAATGTACAGACGGGCCCGCTTTTATTTGATATAGCCCGCGCTGAAGTTCTCAAAGGGCCTCAAGGGTCTCTATATGGCCGTAACGCGACCGCTGGCGCAATCAATTTTGTATCCAAAAAACCTACATCTGAAAGCGAAGGATATATTGCAGGCGAATACGGAACCTTTAACCGAATCAACCTCAAAGCCGCTACAAATATTCCAGTCAGCGATATATTCGCGCTAAGAGTTTCGGGTCGTTATCTCACGCAAGATGCTGTCATTGACAATGTCGTCACAGACTCAACAGTCAGCGCGCCTAATTCCGCTGGCGGAAAGCGCGATGAATTTGGACTTCGGGCCTTGGGGCGTCTCCAAGCCTCTTCAAACACAGAAGTTTTACTTAACGTCCACTATGCCGAAGATAACGGCATTAACCCCTCGCCGCGAAATGAGGGTTTAGAGCTTGGCAAGCACGAGATTTCTGTCGGACCAAATGGCATACAAAATACCGATAATGAGTTTTACGGCGCTAGTGCAACAGTTACTCAGGACAGGAATGATTTCACGCTCACATCCATATCAGCTTATGAAGGCTATAATCAACAATATGGCTTTGACTTTGCCGCCCTGCCCCAATTTTTTGGCGGGCAAACAGCTAATCTATCATATGATCGTGATTTCGCGCAGGTCAGCCAAGAATTGCGTCTGGCTTATAAAAATGACGACCTAGATACGATGGTCGGCCTATACTTAGAAGCCGAAGATTTTAATCAAGACTACCGTGTTTTTTGCGGGGCCTTAGATACTGAAACTTTGGTTGGGTCCTGCAACTACATTGCTGCTGCTCGCCGTGTAGGCGCGGCTCCAACGCCCCAAGGTGAAGCGGCCAGCACTTTGCAATCCCTGATTACCCAAGAGCGGAAAACTGCAGCATTGTTTAGCTATAACACACTCAGCCTCTCCGAGCGTCTCAAATTGGTCGCAGGCGCGAGGCTTACGGGTGAGCGTATAAAAGGGCGTGGACGCGGCAATCATATTTTCACGAATGGTGAGGTCGGTCTTAATAACACGCTCGCGGGCGGAGAGATTGTAGGGCCTGCTATTGGTAGCAACACGCTGAATGAAACAAATTTCAGCGGGAACTTAGGTATAAATTACAGGTTCAATGATATAGCTTTTGGCTATGCGGCGCTGTCTAATGGTTTCAAAAGCGGAGGCTTTAACGGCGAGGTTATCGACAATGCGGCGCATTTCGATGATGAAGGCCTCTTTAAATCAGAAACCGTCAACGCCGCCGAGATCGGCTTTAAATTTAACACAGCCGCATTGGCCTTTAATCTCGCCGGCTTTTACAATGATTATAATAGTCCCCAAGCTAGGTTTTTTCGCCAAGTTACCTTAGAGACGGGTCAAACGATTGGGCTTAACTCTCTTTCCAATTTCGACGCCGCCATCTCTTACGGGCTAGATGCAGATGTGACCTACCGCCCTGTTGAGGGGCTAAAGGTAACTGCCGCCACAACCCTTATGGACTCTGAAATCAATGATAATTCTCTACCTGCGTTGGATGGAGACTCCCTACCCTTTGCATCTGATGTTTCAGTGGCAGCCGGATTTGAGTATGAATGGCAATTAAGCGAAAAACTGGGCGCGCGCATACAAGCCAATGGTAAATATCAGTCTGACTTTACGACAGGGGCGGATACGGACACTGCTGAGTCTTTCACACAAGATGGTTATGGCCTCATTGACGCGAGGGCGGCCATAGACTTTCCGAACGGCGTAGAGCTTGGAGTCTGGGGACGTAATTTAACGAATTCCGATTATGCCGTATCGGGATATCGCTTTTTTGGCGCAACGACCTTTCGGGGTACGCCCCGCACATATGGCGTTTCCGCGCGTTACTCTTACTAACTATCTACCAAGCCCCGAGATTAGCGAGCTTTGCGCGCAATTCAGGCGGAAGGTCATTGGCTCCGCTTATCTCGCCAAGGTCTGGTGGCGCGTCCTCAACTTTCAAATATCGCCATCCTTGGAATGGGCGCTTGGGCGTTGGCACAACCGGTATGAGTTTGGGGGTCATTAAAATAGAGCACGCTTTGCGGCCATCTTGGGTTTGAACGTGATCAAGCGCCACAATCTCATTGCGGCATTGGATCAACCCCTTAATCACCCAATAGATGGACCCACCATCAAGCAAAGACTCTACCTGCTTGGGAAACATCCGAGTGACATGCTCATGATGAGGCGACAGCCCGCGTTTTTTACGGCGGCGCACAACCATTTTTTGCCAATCTGCAAGTGTTGCGATTGATTCTGATCCAACAGAAAGCTTTTGCATATGCAAAGTCATATGCCTGCATACGGGCTTATTGAGGGGACGGACTAGTCCTGAGCTTAAAAATCTCGTTGATAAGGTTCAACATTCACGACGAAACCAGGTGCTTCCGGGTCAATTTTAAAGGTCACCATATCGGCTTTATCATTTTTTACCGCGAGACCTGCCTTACGAATGACACGGCCAAACACAGACTTGATTTGCCGATTCAGAGGGCCTGCTTCACTGTAGCTCGACTCAATTCCAAATCTATGGCGCAAGGTCGCATTCGCAATCATAGCCGCATTTTTCATACCTGATTCTTTAGTTGAATATTCGGTCGTAACAGACACGCAAAATGTTTTATTATCGACACGGTGAGGCATGTTTAATGGCCACGACAAGGCTTGACCTTCCTCAAAATCAAAAATCGTAGCTTCGGCATCAAAATCAGAAACATATGGCAGATCGTCTTCCAACTCACTCAGCATCGTAGCTTCGTAAGCACGGTCAGGAATAAACTTTTCGGTCAGCGGGTAAAGGTACATGCGTTTTTCACCGCGAACATGCCAAAGAATAGTTTCCGTCTTATCGAAATGATAAGGTACCTTAGCAATAGGCGACGAAATCAGAATGCCACCATTAGCATTGTAAGCTTTATTTCCGGTCTTTTCCGCAATCCCGCCATACATCTGATCCAAAGCAAGCTTATACTCTGGATGCACATTCATGCCACGGCGAACATTTATCCAGACCTTGCCAGCTTTAGCGGCTTCCAATAAGACTTTACCATCAACGTCACGAAAATCACCCGTTTGAAATTTATTGGGATAAAATTTGCAATCAGAGCTCCCCATTGTGCAAACATCCAACATGTTTTTTGGATGTTTATTTAAGAGTTGTATCAAAGCTTCGTCTGTGAAGAGGCCTGTTTCCTTAAGACCGTGATGAAACGGCATAATCTCTTTTTGAAAACTGTCTGAATGCTTCTCAGTCCAATCTTTCAACATCACTGTCATTTTAATCACCTTGTCTTACGTTGCGGCACATGAATTTGTTGCTGAATGTTAGTATAATAGGTTGAATTTTCTCTTCAAAAATAAGGTTTACGAACGCTTAAAGCTTTGCCGTGCGGCGTAGTATAAAGCGCCGGCCAGCATCATAGCTCCTATGAATATACCGCACATCGTGAGTAGCGGACCGTAACTCCCAAACATTTCACCTTGGCTCTTAAGCCAAGCGGCAATGCCCCCGCCAAATAATATCGAGCCAAAAAACATCATGATCATGTATGGTAAGGTCGAATGACTCTTCCCTTCCTCACGCTTTATATCCATATCAATATAGCGGCTTGCGCTATCTTCAGTGCGAATACGCAAGGCATCATCTTCGGCCAAATTATCAATAACGACTTCCTCTGCCTCTTCCGTTACCGAGGAACTATCTTCATTATCAATAACGCTGAACGGAATGACATTTTCGTCAGAACGCTCTGGCGGCTCATCTATAGCGATAAGACTCTCAGGCCATTCTTTATGATCTGACGTCTTTTGGTCAGATTTAACATCTTCTATAAGAGCGTCGAGGCGGTCTTTCAATTTTTCATCTTCCGCCGCAATCAAGGAGGGACGCACCTCATCACTCAGCGCGTGATCGTCTTTAACCGAGTCCAACTCAAATGGAAATTCGCCTTCAAAGCTATCATCATTAGAGGCCACATTTTCATCAATATTTTCGCTAAGAGTTAATACGCCAGACGGACCGTCCTCGCGGCGACGAGACTGTGCTGGTATGGCCGAGTAAGGCGCGGCCGCAACAATACCGGCCGCTTCATCTGATGTAAAAACTGGAAATGCATCTTCGGTAGAAAGCAACGCTACAGTTTCGTCTTCTATAGGCGGAAGGTCCACCCTTGGCGCGCTCACAGGACGTCCTTCAGGGCGAAGAAATAGCGCTTTCTCAGCTGTCCGTCGGCGCATCAAAGCATCTACGACATAGGTTTTACCCTCAATCTCAGATTTGCGCCAAATATCAAAACCGTTGGCGGCATCAAGTGGGCGGCCATTATTGATAGCACGCAACGTGTCTGATTTCAGAAACGCTTTAGGGCCGATATTATACGCAAATGACACCAAGGCGTCGAATTGGCTTTGTGATAAAGGCGCGTGAACATTTTCATTGATCATATCAATAAAGGGCGCGAGATCATCCTTTAGTAGCTTTTCAGCCTCTTCTTTGGAGAGAATTACGGCCTCTTCATTCATCAGGCGATGTCCATAACCAACGACACGCTGCCCTGAGACCAGTGTGCGGTCCACAGGGCGATAACCTTCATAAGCTTTGATAAGCTTAAGACCCATATCCGAAATATTAAATTGACGACCCATTTTCGTCCCAATCCATTACAAAGTTAGTTCTTCGGAATGGAAATGTGCAAGACTCGCGCCATAAGGGAAATGGCTGCAGAAGATAAGGGTCTTTACATGACTTGCTGCGCTAAATCATGGTTAACTAGGTCTTAATTTACTCGTTTTCAGGCTGCATATCATCTGGCGTCAGCGGAATTGTGAGCATATTTTTAAACGCAGCCCATTGCACGCTAGGCTCATTACCCGCACTGGTGACATAGTTGCGGACAATGTCTTGGCCTATATTATAGTTGATAACATACCCGCGATATTTTTCGATAAATCGCAAGCGTTGTTCTGACTTTTCACGGCTTTGTAAATAATATTTTTGAATGAGGGGTACAGCCTCTTCTTTCGTCAGGTCTCCATCCAGATAACGGCGCGCTATGTCATTCGTGGCGTGGGATAGTTTACTTTCTAAAGCTAAAACGCGCTCAAATTTCTCGGCGTTCGCGGCATCCAATCCAGCCATTGGGAAAAGAACTTCTTTTTCAAAAGCCATTTTTTCATCGCCTGGAAAGGCCAGCTCAATACCGAAATTTCCGGAGCCTTCTGCAAGGGGGCCAAAAGGACCGAAGAGAGGGTTGACGCTATGCTCAATCCAGCCGCGTTTGCCGACCAATTCGCGCTCTATAAACAAATTCCAGACGTGGTGACCAGGATAACCTTCATGACACCCCAAATCGACCGCGCGGTCTATTGTAATTGGGAAATCCGTATTGATTTGAATCAGGCTCTCATAGTTACCTTGATAGTAATTATATCCTGACCAGCTTTTATCTGTCACAAATTCCATGCGGAATTTTTCGCTCTCGGGCAGGTCGAAATATTTCTGCGTTCGCGCGCGGCACTCTGCGATAGCGCGATCAAAAACGGGTTTTAGCTTTTCTTTAGGAATCTCAAATGTGTTTTTAAAGGCAAGTACACGTTCGGCCGTACTCCCCTTCCCCGGCACAAGGGCATCAAGCTCTGCCAAAACATAATCATATTCCGACAAGTCATAACGCGGCGGTTTTACGTCATAAATATCCGAAACCTCTTTATCAAATGAGACCTCTTTCCCCGTAACGACATCTAAACGCACAGACATGGCGCGGAGCAGTTTTTGTAAGTTCCGGGCCCGAACAGTTTCGGCCCCTTCGACATTATCAATGCGGACGGCTAAATCTGAAATCTCTTTGGCAAGATTATCAGGATTGACCTCAGAACCCTTAATGGCCTCACGCCACGCCTTAGGACCGCTATAGGCATCAACATAATCGCTATCAACTTCACCCATACGCAAGGCCACCTTGACAAAGTCCTCACCCGCTTGGTCGAGAGAATATTGCGAAATGGTGGCCTCAGTCGAAGCTGGCGGCGTTCTCGTATCGGGCGAACCGCAGGCAGTCATCAGAACGGCGAGAGAGATAAGGGCAAGTTTTTTCATACCACTATCTTAAACCGTCCTATCCTTAGAGCAAGATTAGAACCGCAAATCCGAGGAAAGCGAAAAAGCCTACAATATCTGTCACAGTTGTGACAAAAACGGACGACGCAACCGCAGGGTCGGCCCCGAATTTCTTTAAGCTTAGCGGCACTAAAATCCCGGCCAAACCTGCAAAGACGTGATTAATAATCATGGCAATAAACGCCACTAATGCAAGCTGCGGATCACCAAACCAAATGAAAGCAATCAGCGCCAGAGCAACAGCAAAAATAAGACCTATCAGCCCCGCCGCATAAGCCTCACGCCGGACAGATCTCCAAGACGTGCGTTGGTTCAAATCTTTTTCTGTTAGATTGCGCACCGCGACTGTCAAAGCTTGAGTCCCAGCATTTCCGCCCATAGAAGCCACAATCGGCATTAACACAGCCAAAGCCACAATTTCGGCTATCGCATAATCAAACTGCGCAATAACGATAGACGCCAAAATTGCCGTCAGAAGATTTATAAAAAGCCACGGCGCGCGGGCGCGGACAATATCCATAGCCGTGTCCGTAACGCCTGACTCCTTAACCCCTGCCAAGGCCAACATGTCTTCTTTGTTTTCATCTTGGATAATTTCAATGATATCGTCGACCGTCATCATCCCAGACAATCGGCCTTGCGCATCGATAACGGGAGCGGAAATCAAATTATATTTTTCAAACAAATAAGCAGCGTCTTCTTGGTCCATAGACTGGTCAATAGTGATAAGGTTATCGTCCATTAAGTCTTCAAGCGATACATCCCGCTTTTGACGCATGATTCTAGACACGGGCACATAGCCAACTGGTTTAAAAGCCGTATCAACGATATAAATATTGAAGAAAACATCCGGCAAATCTTCTGACGTTGTGCGCATGTGATCAATGGCATCACCCACTGTCCAAAACGGCGGCGCGGCAACAAACTCACGCTGCATAAGACGGCCAATGGTTTCATCATCAAAGTCCAAAGACGCTTGAAGGGACGCGCGGTCTTTAGGCGCAAGAGCGCCCATAACTTCATCTCGCTGGGCATCCTCCATCTCTTCAATGATTTGCGTCGCTTCATCATTATCAAGATCTGTAATCGCACCTGCGAGTTGATCTGACGACATGAGCGGAAGAATATCTTCCACCACCTCATCCTCAAGCTCGGTGAGAACGTCACCCGTGATAAGCTCCGGGGCCCGTTCGATTAAATCTTCACGTTGCTCGTTTGTGAGTTCTTCAAATTGATCAGAAAAGTCAGCCGGGTGCATGCCGCCGATCAGCACATCTAACACCCCGACCTCTTCATCTAAAAGAGCTTTGGCAATCTTGTTTTCATCAATATCAGGGTCGCGTGCGTCGGTTTGAGTGGGGTTTTCCATCGCGGCCTCCTTAAGTGACTAGGTGTTTGATTTAACGCCTTATGGCGGGAAGTCTTGCGAAATTAAAGTGGAAAGGCCAAAGAAACAGAATGATAATTGGTATGGAGACAATTTTATTTGGAGCGGCCCTCTTTGGGATTTTGGCGACCTTGTCTTGGATAGATATTAATAGCTTTCGCCTGCCCGATAAATTCACATTCCCGCTTATGGGTTTGGGTTTATTAGAGGGCGCAGTGGCAGGACAATTAACCGACAGACTTATCGGCCTCGCGCTCGGATATTGCACCTTTCTTGCTATCGAATATGGCTTTAAAGCCCTTCGCGGCAAAGACGGACTTGGCCGCGGTGATGCCAAACTACTCGCCGCGGGCGGCGCTTGGTGCGGATGGATGGGACTGCCTTTTATCGTGCTAATTGCAAGCGGAGCAGGATTAGCCACTGCTCTGAGTCCGTCCGTGCGAAAGTTTGCTGATTCTGGACGCATTCCCTTTGGACCCTTTTTAGCCCTAGGCATTTTTATGGTGTGGGTGTCAGGCGTCTATATTCAAATGAGCGGCTGGCAGGCATAAAACCCTACGACTGGGACAACAATATCCCATCCCTCATCAGACTTGCGCGTCAAGCGACCCGCCTTGTAACGCGTACCACCTGTGATTTGCTCTGCAGAAGCCAGTGTTAAGTTCAAGGATTGCCCGGATGTATCCATGAAAATTCTTTCTCTCTGGGGCGGGACAACTGGGTTTTGTTCTGTCAGGCTCGTCTCTTGCCCATCTTTCATATAGCTAACACCTGAAGGGCTTGCGAAGAGCAAAAATGTTTTAGCCGCGTCCGCCTTCCAGACATAAAGCCCGCACTCGCCTGCCGATAACGTATTGGCAGACAGGGCTTTGTCCGCAATCTCCGAAAGCGGTGATTTCGTTTCAGCTTTAGTAAGCGTGGCGCACCCTGAGAGCAGAAACACGAATATGATAAAAATTAGCCGCATGTGGCACCTTAGCGCCATTGCCCCTGCTCTGTCAGCTTATAATCACCGTTGACGGCTTCAAAGCCATAAAGCGGCAGAACGACACCTGCTTCGGGCTGATCCGTTTGAACGGTAATATTGGCGGCATAGCTACCGTCTATATCCAAGCGCAAGTCAGTGCGTATAATTTGGCGATTTTCTTGGCCGGATAATTTTACAATAAGGTCGCCATTCTCACAGCTTATTGGGCCTGATAATTTTGGGCCCTTCCATTGCCAGCGTGACTGGTTCATCGCCAGAAAATCTGTTGAGGCTTGGCCTGAAGCCGCTGAACAGCCTGTTTTGTTTAGCTCTAAATCCTGTAAAATTACATCAACTTGGCCCGCTAGTTCTTTCAAACGTCCATCACGCGTCGGTAATTTTGCGAGTGTGCCTGAGAACCGTATATCTTTGACGCGGTTTTGCGAAACCTGTCCTGACATAGACATGATTGAGGATTGCGTGCTGAACATAAAAGGAAGACCTCCCGTAACGAACGCTTTGGGTTTCATTTGAAAGTTGACCGTACCAACATAATCCAAATCATGAACCTGTCCATTCCAGACAGTTCCGGAATAGCTGATATCTTGACCAACATTGCTAGGCATAAAATATGGAGCGACCCATCTGAGCGGGAGTTGCGACACAACCGCAGCTGCAGCCCCAATAATGGCCAACACTATATAGCGTTTCCGCATAAAATTATTGTCCGTTATTAGTACGCTTAGAGTTAATCCAAATCGCGAATATAGTCATCAATTTTAGAGGTCGAACGTCCTGAAAGCTGCATTTCTTCGGCGCGAACTTTATTTAAAAGATCTTGAGTCAGAGGTCTCGCATCAGAAGCGTTGCGAATAATTTTTGGTCGTAGGAAGACCATTAAATTTGTCTTTATGCGAGACTTGCCTTTTGATTGAAACGCGCGACCAATCACGGGAATATCTCCGAGGATTGGAACTTTCGACACGTCAATTTGTTCATCATCCTGCAATAAACCGCCTAAGACGATAATCTCGCCATCATTGGCTAGAACCGTTGTCGCGATTTCCCGCTTATTGGTTACAAAGTCAGAGGAAATCGATGTAATCGCGCCCGCTATAGATGACACTTCTTGTTTGATCTCAAGACGGATAACATCGCCTTCAGAAATTTGCGGTAATACTTCAAGCTTGATGCCGACATCTATTCTTTCAAAGGTTCTGAAGGGATTGACAGTCGTCGTACCGATACCCAAACTTTCACCTGTTGTAACAGGGATTTCCTGACCAACCAAAAACGTCGCTGGGACATTGTCCAATGTTGTGACAAATGGCGTGGAGAGAATATTAGAATCTTCATCTGTTTCAAGCGCGTTGACCACAATTGAATAAAGCATGTTATTATCAACACCTGCGAGTCCGGCAATGCCGCCATCCAAACCGACCAGCGAGTTGACAAGATTGGCTTGTTCTTCAACTGTAAAACCGTCTTGAGCGCCTGCTGCAATAGCCGCTACGCCAAGAATATTGGGTGCGGCCCGAGAAAAGTTTGACGATAAAAGCGGAACATTATTTCCATTCAGTCCGGCTATAGCAAATTCAACACCGAGCTCTTTGGCTGTTGTATTTGAAATTTCAACAATGATAGCTTCTACCAAAACCTGAGGTCGACGTACATCAAGACGGCGAATAATTTGTTCCAATGCAACTTGGGTCTCGCCCGACGCGCTAATAACCAAGGTATTACTTCCGGGCTCATAAGCTACGGTCGGGAGAGGTTGTCCCTCCCGCTGATAGGCGGGTAGCAATGTGTTGAGTAGTTCGATTATAGACTCACCATCCGCAAAACGAAGCGGCATCACACTGACGGCCCCTCGCGGACTAGCGCCGCCAATATCCATAGATTGGATGATAGGTTTTAATTTAGCCACAACCGCATAAGGGCCCTCAAGAATAATGCTATTAGATCCCGGAATAGATACCACATTATAGTTTGGCTTGGCTCCGCCTAAGGCTTTCAGGGCATCCTCTGCGTCGATGGCTGTAATATTTGTTAGCCTTATAGTTTCCATTACAGAATCTGTCACATCCATGGCTTTGATAATTTCGCGGGCCTTGCGTAAATTTTCAGGAAAGTCGGTAATCACCAAAACATTACCGCCGGGATTAGCCGTAAGCTGCCCTTGGCTATGCATAACAGGCTTTATAAGACGTGCAGCTTCGGCCGCGTCAGTGTTGGAGAGTTTAATAACGGTTGTTGCGAAGCGCCCGTTAAAGCCATTGCCGTCTGTGAAAGGCGCGTCCTGAGCAGCACCTTGTATGAGAGTAATACGGTACTCACCTGTCGCCGTACGCACCAATGTATAGCCGTGGACACGCATAACATCTTTAAAGACTTCAAACACTTCGCCTTTGGACAGTGACTGCTCTGATGAAATCGTCACTTTACCTTGAACGCGCGGGTCAACAATGAAGGTTTTACCTGTGACCATAGAAACGTCATTTATAAAAGCGCGGATATCGGCTTGTTGCATCGTAATCAGATGATCACCCGCAGCAAAACTTGGCGCACTCATACCGCCCGTGAAAGCCGCCAGAACAAAGCCGGCTGTAAATAATTTTTGCTTTATACCCATTATGGCGTTCCTAGCTTGATTATCTTGACTTTGCCATTCCTAAGAACAGTGACGTCTGTACCGCCGCTTTGAGCAGCATTTTCGAAAAGCGCGAGAAAGTCAGGTCTACCGCGCGTGATATCTGTGCCGCCAATGGCTGTCACGACGTCTCCTTTAGAAAAGCCATATTGCGATAAATCTACACCCGCACGATTGGCTCTAACCGAATAGCCCGTGAGCTGACCATTCTTCATGATACGGCGCAGCGAGATATTCTGAAATAGCGTGCTGACATCGCCGGAGATTTCGGGGGATTGAGGGGAAACATTGGCTAGTGCATCGCTCGGAGCTTTCACAGATAGCTTTGACGGAGGCGTGTCTGCATCCTCTGACTTTACCATCAAACCTGTTTCATTACCGCGAGCGAACGTTAGGCGCTGCATCTGACCGTCCACATCTAAAACAATGAAGTCTCTATTGACGGCCTGTAAGGTCACGCCAGACACAATTTCGTCGCCCAGACGGTAATTGCCCTCTTTATTATCGGGTGTTCGCAAAATTGCCGTTCCATTGGTTCCGGCGGTCCGGCCTGTCAGTTTTAAATTCAATGTTGTCTCAGGTGCGTCTTCTCCGAAGTCTTCCACAACATCAGGCTCATTAATAGCCGCGCGGTTAAACGGATCTGTTGTGAAATTAAAGTTTTGCGTCCCGCGCGACACAGCACTTTGTGTTGTAACGGGCGATATGGACGGCTGCTTCCATACGGCTTCAGGATTCGTAAATGTTATTATGGTTTTGACGATCATATAGCCCAGCGCCAAGACCAGCACGGCTATAGCTAATCGGATAATCCAATTTGTTCCCGTCTCTGATGTGGCTAACGCCATGTGTTTATTCCTGATATCATTTACAAATACGTCTCTTATATAACAACTTATTCTGGGGATAGTGAATCTTAATTCACTTCGTCTTATTCATCTTGGTCTTATTCAGCGCCTAACATTTTGCCTTTTTCAATGTGTTCCAGCGACTGCCGAAAGGAGGGCTTAACCCTCAGCGCGCCGCTAGCTTGCTCATAAGCATAGCCCATCGTGACGACTTTTTTGTCAGCGCCGCCCGTGCTCATGAAAGATACACCTGTGGGCAGTCCTTTATATGTTCCCATTGGCACAGTGATATGGGGGTAACCTGCAACAGCCGCAATCCAACCCGCGCCCGTCCCTCCTGGATAAGAATCGCCATACATATGGTCAATCAAAAACGTTGGCGCTGTGCTGGGAGCCATAAGAAAGTCGACATTATTGTCTGCCATCAATTTATCAATACCATTATCTCGTGTGGATTTGAGCACTAAGGCTAAAGCTTCTTGATAGTCTTGTGTTGTTAAATCACCTAGCGCTTCAGAGGCTTCAAATATGGACTGATCGAAAACGGCCAATTCGCGCGGATCATTTTTGTTAAATTCTATCAAATCGGCGAGTGTGCGTGTTTCGACCTTGTCCATTGTTGAAGCAAGATAATCGTTCAAAGTGGCTTTAAATTCATATTTCAAAACATCATATGACGCTTTGCCAAATCCTTCGCTTGGCTCCCATTCATCAATATCAACAAGCGTGAAGCCTTTATCTTTTAGGTCTTTGAGAGCCGCGTCAAAATTAGCCTGAACACCCGGGTTAGGTCCCTTTGCAAAATTCAAAACGCCAATGCGCGTCTTGGCAGGGTCAATATCATCAAGGGCCAAAACATAACTCCCCTCATTGTCAGTAAGCGCGTCCATCATCATAGCCGCCCCCATAACCGTGAGCGTCATAGGTCCCGCAGTATCTTGAGAGGAAGATATAGGCACAATCAACTCTTGAGATATCACGCCAACTGTTGGCTTGAACCCCACAATGCCGTTCATGGCAGACGGACAAATAATCGACCCGTTCGTTTCCGTGCCAATAGCGGCGGCCACAATACCCGCGGCAACAGCAGCTCCGCTACCCGAACTCGAGCCACAGGGTGAGCGGTTAAGGCTATGAGGGTTTCGCACTTGCCCCCTTACGGATGACCACCCACTGACAGAATCTTCTGATCGAAAATTCGCCCACTGAGACAAATTAGACTTACCCAAAATCACCGCACCATGAGCCCTTAACTTAGCCGCCAACGGCGCGTCGCGTTGATTTTTGTTCTCTACCAAAGCCCAGCTCCCGGCTGTAGTCGGCATGTTATCTTTAGTTTCAATATTGTCTTTTAACAAAACTGGTATACCGTGAAGGGGCCCGCGCAACACACCCTCAGCGCGTTCTAGGTCCAAGGATTTGGCAATATCCATCGCCTCTGGGTTTAAAGACAGCACAGATTGTAAAGTCGGGCCATTACGGTCAATTGCATCAATGCGCGCAAGGGATTGCTCCACAAGAGTCTGAGATGATGTGCCTGAATTCGGCAGCGTAGGTGCAAAGACAGTTTCCGTCGCTATTGCCTGCAAATCGGCAGTCTCAGATACCGTTTTCGACCCACAGCCAACAAGCATCACAAACGCAATTCCAGTTGTTAAAACAGCCCCTGTCTTAAAACCCGCCATAATGCCCTCTACTTGAGTTACAGCAGATTAAAGCCGAATAAGTGTATGAGGGAAAGTCTTTTCCCCAAGCGATAAGCTAAGGGTTTGCGCGGATGAAAATTATTAGAAATATTTATAGTTGGACACGCTTAACAATGCCTTGAAAATCACGCATAGGGTTCACAAAGCTTATGGCAAAATTGTGGCATTGATAACATTTCGGCCGGGATGTCATAAACATGTAAGACAAACAGGAACTGGACTATGACAGCTACAAAAATTGATGGCCGCGCTTATGCGGAAGGTCTGCGCGGGCGCGTCAGCCAAGCGGTATCAGAATTACCTTCTCAGCCAACACTGGCCGTGGTTCTAGTAGGAGAAGATCCTGCCAGTCAGGTCTATGTTGCGAGTAAAGCCAAGTTCACCGTCGAATGCGGCATGAGGTCGCTTGAGCATAAATTACCCGCTAATGCGTCTGAAGATGAGGTCGTCGCCCTTGTACGTAAGCTCAATGCAGACAGTGAAGTTGATGGTATTCTTGTCCAATTACCGCTCCCAAAAGGGCTTAATTCAGACCGCGTTATTGAAGAAATTGATCCTGCGAAAGACGTTGATGGTTTAACAGAATCTTCAGCAGGACGACTTTCACTTGGCAAGCCCGGACTGCGGCCTTGCACCCCAACAGGATGCGTTATGTTGGCCAAAGACCAGCTTGGCAACCTGTCGGGTAAAAACTGCGTGATTCTTGGCCGCTCAATTTTGGTTGGCAAGCCTGCAGCGCTTCTTTTTCTCGAACAAAACTGCACCGTAACTGTCGCGCATTCACGGACAAAAAACTTAGAAGATGTTTGCCGCAGCGCGGATATTTTAGTTGCTGCTGTCGGGAGACCTCAGATGGTGCAAGCCGATTGGATCAAAGATGGTGCCTGCGTCATCGACGTTGGAATTAACCGCGTCCCAAGCCTCAAGCGTCCCGGACAGACCCGGCTTGTGGGTGATGTAAACTACTTACCCACTAAAAAAATTGCAGGATCAATTACCCCTGTTCCTGGCGGCGTTGGGCCCATGACGATTGCTTGCCTGTTGCGCAATACGGTGATTGCAGCCTGCGCGCGGCGGGAATGGACAACTCCGTCTGTCTTGGATTTTTAAGCTTTTTGTAAACAGACCGCAAAAACGGTTCCGGCTTCGGACGTGGATTCTAAAAGAATATCTCCGCCTTGTTCTTTGGCCAAGTCTTGAGAAATTGTTAGTCCTAAGCCCGTGCTGCCACGGCCCGCAGCTGACGCGAACGCTTTGAAAAGATTATCTTTGGCCTTATCAGGAAGGCCAGGGCCAGTATCTTTGACCAATACTGAAATGTGATCTCCAGATGGAATTGCTTCGACGGTAAGCTGACGAACCGCATCATCATCAGGCATTTTTGCCATAGCCTGCGCCGCATTGCGGAAAAGGTTATGAAAAATGCGATAAGTACTATCCTTATCGGCTGTAACAATCAGCTCACTTGGAATATTATTTGTGAAGCCGATACGGCGAGGTCCTGTCCCAAAACTCCCAAGAGTGTCGCCTGCCGCCTCGCCCACAAGGAGGGAAACTCTAACAACTTCCAGTTCGGGTTCTTCTTGACCACTAAGGCTAAAATTCAAAACCTCGCTCGTTAGTTTTATACCGCGGTCAATGGCCCGCGTGAGGCGATTTCCCATTTTTGAAATACGTTCATCTTGATCGTTCGCCAGTCTGTCTGACACTAAAGAGGCAGACGCCAAAACATTACGCAGGTCGTGATTTATTTTTGCTACAGCCATTCCGAGTGTCGCTAATCTTTCACGCTGCTTAAAGCTAGCGCGCACGCCTTGCTTCATGTCGAAAAACTCACGCTGCAATTGCCCAATTTCATCTTTACGGCTAGAGGGAGGCAGATTACTGCGGCGCTTTTCAGGATCCTCGCGGAAATCTGCAAGTCCCGTCGCCAACTTTTCAATCGGACGGATAATCATAAATAACATCGCCAAATAAATCAAAAGGCCTGTGATGATTGCGATGGCCAATGACAGCACTGCAATCCGCCGCGCATAATCCCGCATCGCCCATTGCAGCCTGTCTTTTGGAATAATCATCTCCAAGGCATCTTGCCCTTTCACAGGTGAGGACGATAATACGCGTAAGCTCCCATCGGCATTCCCGAAAAATGCGCGCAAGGCATCCCGGAAAAGAGGAAGGCGTTTTTTCTCTCGCAAATCTATCATCTCAATGTCTCCGGCCGTCGGAGGCTGCCCCAGCATAAATTCGCTCATGCCGTCTCTTTTAGCCGACATCATAATGACATCCGTATCTTGCATGAATTGCTGAGTCAGGATTTCGCTGGCTTCGTAATCGGGAACGCCGGTCAGGGCCAGCGCCAGAAGCCCCGCCTGCTGCGCGCGGTCATTGAGCCAGTCTTGGCGGAAATCTGTCGCCGAGGGAATGAAAATCACAAGCTCCGCCAACATGACAAACCCAATCGTCATGAGAAGCAATTTGCCGGACAGTCGGCGGGAGATGAAACCTTCAATCATATGAATAAATTACGGCGTCATGGTAAAAATAGCTATTGAAACTTAGTTAAAAAGCCTGCGATTTTTCGGGTGCGCTCACTAAAGAGTGCGTCAGTGTACCAACTTGAGGCTGCACGTTTGACAGCTTCAGACCGTGTTGGGTAAGGTGAAATAATCTGCGCTAGCCCTGAAATTTTGACCTTATTGGTCATAGCGACAGAAATCATATGAATGATTTCGCCCGCACTTTCTCCTACAACAGACGCGCCCAATATTTTACCTTTTTTCGTAGCAACGATTTTGACTCCGCCATTACCAGAGTGCTCTGCGATGGATCGGTCATTTTCTTCAAAATGCCAAGATACACACCTAACATCATGACCAGCCTCTTTGGCCTTAGCCTCGGTCATTCCAATACTTGCCAATTCAGGCACTGAATAGACAACGGCTGGCATGCGGGTCGTGTTCGCTTTGCCCAGCATGTCGCCCATAAAAGGGGGTGAGAAATAGAAATTCCGAATGAGTTGCCCCGCGTGATAGCCAGCTGCGTGGGTTAGGCCGCCCATGCCTTTGGCGACATCCCCCGCCGCGTAAACGCGCTTATTAGAGCTGCGCAAACTTACAGAGACGTCAATACCGCGGCGGTCATACTCTATGCCAGCATTTTCAAGGGCAAGCCCATCCAGATTTGGCGTGCGGCCTGCGGCGACTAAAAGATGTGAGCCTGTCAGCGATGAACCATCCTCAAAATCAATGGCCACGCCCGTTCTAGTTTTTCGTATAAGTTTAGTCTTGGCCGGCGTGTGAAAAACAACACCTTCCTTTGCTAAAGCGTCCACCAAAACTTGCGCATGATCAGGTTCAGCTTGCTGCAGCGGTTTCGCAATATCAACAATCTCGACATCTGAACCCAAACGCTTAAAGGCTTGCCCTATTTCAAGACCAATCGGCCCAGCCCCAATAATAAGGAGCTTTTTAGGTTGTTTCTCGACGGAGAAAATAGACTCATTTGTCAGGTAAGGCGTATCGGCCAATCCTGGAATAGGCGGTGCCGCCGCTCGTGATCCTACTGCCACAACAAAGCGTTTGGCTTTAACCTCAGTCGTGTCCGACTCTACCGTATTTTGGTCTTTAAAAGAAGCCCGTTCACGGATGACTGTACAGCCCAGTTTCTCAAAGCGCTCTTGACTGTCATGCGGTGCAATATGGTCAATAACGCCTTGAATGTACGCTTTGACAGTTTCAAAATTTACGACAGGCTTTTCAACTTTGACTCCAAAGACTTCACCCGTCGAAAAAGCATGGGCGTGTTTTCCGGCCGCGATTAAAGCCTTTGAAGGGACACAACCATAGTTGAGACAATCTCCGCCCATTTTTGCCGCCTCAAATAAGACAACGGAACGTCCAAGCTGCGCCGCACCCGACGCAATAGACAGACCTGCGGAACCTGCGCCGAGGATACATATATCGACGTCATATTGTGTTTTTGACATGGGTTTTCTCTCTTAGAAATGTTGCGACTTAAGCAGCCGTCTTTTTAAAAAATTTCTTATATATGATTGGCATGAGTGACAGAGCAATCAAGCCTAGAACGGGTAGAAGAACTTTAGGCTGAGTCATTAACCCGCCAAGTTGCAACTCTCCGCCCTTATCCAAAATAGCGCCTGCCCCTGCGCCAACACTGGCATAGACAAAACATCCGGGGATAATCCCAAAAAATGTTGTCAGGGCGTAGTTACGTAATTTTACATCAAATAGCGCAGGGACGATATTAACGATGAAAAAAGGAAACGCTGGTACGAGTCTTAATATGAAAAGATATGAAATTTCATTTTCTTTCAATCCCTCCTCAAACTTCTTCATATAAGGTCCTGCTTTTTTTGTTAGGGCATCACCTAAAGCATATCTAGCCGCCAGAAAAATCCCGACAGCACCAATGGTTGCCCCGACTGTAATCGCGCTACCGCCTATTAACGTTCCAAACAGGAACCCTCCGAAAATTGAAAGAAGGCTTGCGCCGGGGAAAGAGATGGCTGTGAGCACAGCATAAAGCGCCACAAAGCTGAGAATTGACAACAGGAAATTATTTTCAACAAAACCTGATAATGCTTCGCGGTTTGATTTCAGGCTTTCAAGACTGACATATTTAGGTCCGCCTAGCGCGAAGAATGCGCCCAACGCCAGAACAATGATAATAACAGGTGCGAAACGTTTTAAGGCACTCTTAGGGGCTGAGACTTCAGCCCCTACTTCCGGTAAATTCGACATGATACTCTCTCATCTTTAGTCTTATTTTTAGAATTATTCGTTCAGTGACCAATCATACTCAAAGTCATCAATTTTAGCACCATTTTGTATGGCAGCGGCCAAATCACCTGTCGCGTATTTGCTAAGGTGCTCAATAACGCCACCTTTACTTCCGCCAAAATCTTCTTGGAACCAGTCATAAATAGACGAAACTGTAAGATCGTTTCCGTCCGCCATAGCGCCTCGCGGCGAGTTAATATAATCTGCAGCCGACTTTTTACGCTGCTCGATCAATGTATCAGCTTCCCAAGCCTCATTCAGAAGGTTTGGACACCCAATCGAAGCACAATTGACCATATAATGTACGTAGGCAGGATTTGGATAGTTTTTACGCAGAGTGCCGTGTTCAATGTCATTGAGTGACATTTTTTTACCGTTGACAGTTACAAGGTCTTTCTTCCATGGACCTGAGTTAAATGATCCTAATTTCTTGATCGACTTGATCGGATAATAATCAACAATAACTTGGATTGTCACAGCGTTATAGAGGTTCGCCCAAAATGCGATCGCTTCATTATCACTAAGAGAATCTGGGTTCATAGCCTCTAGACTTTCAATGTAACCATCAAGTTTTGCTTTATCGGCTGTATTAACCTTTAGGTCTGCATAATTAAAATGCGCCAGACCATTACTGTCCGGGGCGCCAACATAGCTTTGTAAAATGTCCGTCCAATCAGAATGTATGGAGGGTTTCATCAGGTCTGCTTTTTTAAACATCTTTTCGACCTTTTCGACATTTTCGCCCGCCGCCATTTGTGTAGGCGCTTCTGCCACTAAAATAACAGACTCATCGACATCACGCGAAGCTGCAGCCGTCGCGCGAACCGTGCTCTGTGCTACGTTGTGTACATTCAGAGCTACTTTGTGTGCATTAAGGCTGTTATTTAAAGGACTATCTAAGCCCTGTGCAGAGGCCAATGTTGGCATTAGCATAAAAGCCGTTGAAATGATTAGAGTTGACTTAAACATAATTTCTTCCTTCGAGTTGTCGGTGTGATAGCGCGTGACAGGTCAAAAAGCTCCACACAATCGCTCACAAATGCGTGCTAAGGGGTGAACCTCGCCGTGATAATATGTGATAAATTTTGTGAAATTGAGGCCCCGCACCGCTTGACTTCACATAGACTGACGCTTAATGACCAGCCCTTGATATATTAGTAGCTTAAAAGCTGCTCTGGAGACTAAAATGAAACGTACTTTTCAACCATCCGTATTGGTTCGCAAACGCCGCCATGGCTTCCGCTCACGCATGGCGACTAAGAATGGCCGTGCAATCTTGGCACGCCGCCGTGCAAAAGGCCGCAAGGTTCTGTCCGCTTAGACAGACATCTGGCGCGACTGTGCTATGAAAAAGCTCGGAAAACTCGGAGTGCTGAAAAAGCGGTCCGAGTTTTTATTTGTTCGCGAGGGGCGTTATCAGGCCCGAGGCGGCATTGTAATACAAGCCCGCGAAAATCACGACAGCAAAGCCATTCGTGTAGGCTTTACGGCCACCAAAAAGATTGGAAATGCCGTCATACGCAATCGCGCTAAACGTAGAATGCGTAGTGTAGCCCTAGAGACTCTTCCAAATTTAGGGCAAAAAGGAACGGATTACGTCTTCATCGCTCGTAATTCTACAACAACGACCCCATATGAAGCCTTAGTCGGGGACGCGCAAAAAGCCCTTTCAAGCCTTGCGCAAATGACTAAGAAAAGCACTAATAAGAAACAAAACGGCTGAATTCATGCAAGACCAAGGTAACGATCAAAAAAACTTCATCATGGCAATGGTGCTCTCGGGCGTCGTTCTCTTGGGATATTGGTTCTTTTTCGGTAAACCTTTGGCTGAAAAAGCCCGCGCTGACGCGCTGAAGGAAAATGCGCGCATCGAAGAGGTTGCCGAAAATCCTCCAGAGCCTATCAAGCCTCGCGAAGTCCTTGTAACTGAGGGTACTCGGATAAATATTGATACGGCATCCCTGAAAGGCTCTTTTCTGACAACGGGCACACGATTTGACGATGTCGAACTGAAAAAATATGACAAGACATTAGATCCCAAAGACGGGAAAGTCGTGCTTCTCACCCCTGAAGGTGCAGATTATGCCGCTTATATCACAGATAATTGGGTTGGCGTAAATGGCGAGCTTGGCTTTGACACCCCTTGGTCAGTTGTCTCTGGGACGACATTAACAGAAACGTCACCGATTACATTACAGACCGAAGTCAATAATATAGTTATTGAACGCACGATCTCAGTTGATGATCGCTACCTGATTACGCTGACAGACAAACTTACAAATACCTCAAACGGCGAACGCAGCTTAATTCGTAGAGGTGTTTCCCGCCAACATCAGCTCCCTGAAGACCTAACGAATTTCTTTGTCATTCAGGAAGGCCCAATCTCAGTCGTCGATAATAAATATCACGAATGGAAATATAAAAAGCTCTCCAAGAAAGAAAATTGGTCCGAAACAGGAGAAGGTGGCTGGGTAGGCCTCACAGACAAGTATTGGCTTTCAGCTGCCATAGCGCCTCAAGGCCAGAATATTACAGCATCCTATGATTACCGCGCGGTAAACACAAAAGACGTTTATGAGACAAGCTATGCCCTATCTCCCCTAACGCTAACGCCAGGCGTAACGGTTGAGTCGGTCGGACATCTTTATGTCGGCGCTAAGGATTGGGGTGTTTTAGCATCCTATGAAGAAGATTTGGGTATCACACAAATGAGCAGTGCGATTGGTTGGGGTAAATTCAAAATCCTGGTCAAGCCTATTAACTGGTCACTCTCCAAACTCGGCGATCTACTAGGCAATTATGGTTTGGGCATCTTGGCTCTCACCTTTGTCATCAAAGTCTTCATGTTCCCGCTGTTTAACAAGCAGTATGAAAGCCAGGCGAAAATGAAAAAGGTCCAGCCGAAAGTTAAAAAGTTGCAAGCCCTTTACAAAGATGACCGCATGAAAATGCAGCAGGAGATGATGGGTCTTTACAAGAAAGAAGGCGTCAATCCAGCGGCAGGTTGCCTCCCAATTATCCCGACCATCTTCGTCTTTTTCTCACTCTACAAAGCGGTATTTATAAATATTGACCTGCGCCATGAACCTTTCTTTGGCTGGATTCGCGACTTATCCGCCAAAGATCCCCTATCTATTTTGAACGGATTTGGACTTTTCCCATGGGATGCTGTCCCAATTCCGATTTTAGGATTCTTAGCGATTGGCCCGTTGGCTATTATGTATGGTGTCTCTATGGCTTTAATGTACACATTGACACCACCTGCTGGTGATCCGATGCAAGCTAAAATTTTTAAATTTATGCCTTGGGTCTTTATGTTCATTCTGGCTCCATTCGCGACAGGCTTGTTGATTTACTGGGTTTGGAACAACATTCTGTCTTTTGGTCAGCAATATTACATTACGCGAAAGTTTAAAGTGGACACGCCTGTTGATGCCTTCTGGCGTAAAATTACGGGTAAAGAAGAGCCGGCCAAAGAGTAATTTGTGCCGGATGAAGAAACATCACCTTTAACCAAACGCGACCTTGAAGCTGGACGGCTTCTGTTTGCGCGTGATGTTACATTCATGCTTAGCGCGGTGAGCTTGGAAACTTTGCCCCCTGCCCGTCTGCCTGAAATTTGTTTTGCGGGGCGTTCTAATGTCGGCAAATCCAGCCTTATAAATGCGCTGACAAACCGCAAAGGCTTGGCGCGCGCGTCAAACACACCAGGCCGCACGCGAGAGCTAAACTATTTTAACGTCGATGAACGTCTCTTCGTCGTGGACTTGCCGGGCTATGGCTATGCGAAAGCGTCAAAATCAGACATTGCGCGCTGGACAAAGCTTACGCGCCAATTTCTCTTTGGCCGTGCATCCTTGCGCCGGGTCTTTCTACTGATTGACAGCCGCCACGGCATTAAAGACAGCGACCTTGAATTAATGGGCATGTTGGATGAGACCGCCGTCACCTATCAGATTGTTTTGACAAAGATGGATAAGCTCAAAAAAGGCGAATTTGAAAAGGTCTTTCTGAAAACACAAAAATGTATCGCTAAACGGCCAGCGGCATTCCCTGAGATTATAAGTACATCTTCAGAAAAAAAAGATGGACTGGCTGAGTTACGAGCTGAGATTGCAACACTCGCTTTACCCTAAAAGAATGACTTTGCTGTGAGAATTTAACTTATCTTTCGCAGATTTTTTCTTATAACACATTATATCGAAATGCAGGATTCTCATGCTGAAACGGCGAAAAAATGAAACAGGCTGGACGAGCGCTCAAACGCTCTCTGAAGCCTTGCCATTTATTCAGCGTTATGCAGGTCAAACTATCGTCATAAAATTTGGAGGTCATGCTATGGGCGACCCCGAATTGACCAAAAAATTTGCTCACGATGTTGTTCTGCTTAAGCAATTTGGCCTTCGTCCCGTCATTGTCCATGGCGGCGGTCCACAAATTGGGTCCATGCTGCAAAAGCTTAATATCAAATCAGAGTTTGTGGATGGTCTGCGTGTCTCAGATATTGAAACGGTTGGCGTTGCTGAAATGGTTCTGTCAGGCGCAATCAACAAATCAATTGTACAGGCCATCAACGAAGCCGGTGGACTTGCGGTCGGCTTATCTGGACGAGATGCCAATCTTATCACAGCCACAGCCAAAGATGAAAAGCTTGGCTTTACAGGCGTTCCCCAGGCCACAGATACATCTGTGTTAAATGTTTTGGCCGCTGCCGATCCGGGCTTCATTCCTGTCGTTTCTCCGATTAGCGGCGGAGCCAATGGTGCCTCTTACAACGTGAATGCTGATACTGCAGCCGGTGTACTTGCCGGCGCTCTTAAAGCCTCCCGCCTTATGCTTTTGACCGATATAGAAGGCGTGATGGATAAAGATAAGAATCTTTTGACGAATCTATCGGCCAATGATGCCAAAAGTCTCATTGCAGACGGCACCGCCCATGGCGGAATGATACCCAAACTGACAACAGCCATTGATGCCGTTGAAGCGGGTGTGGATGCTGTCGTTATTTTGGATGGTCGCCGCGCACATGGTCTGCTCGTCGAACTGTTTACCGACCAAGGCGCAGGAACACTAATCGGATGAAAGCAGCTTGGCTGACAGCTTCACTCTTGATGCTACCTCAGTCTGCTGTGGCACAAAATCAAGACCTTCGCAGTTCCCCCTCCGCATCTGCGGCAGATTGGGAAATATGCAACGAAACTAGCTATATATTGCGTTTGGCAACAGCCTATATGCGGGGCGATAAAATAAGTCCGAAAGGGTGGGATAAAACTCGCCCAGGTGAGTGCATCACTCAAAAGGTACCTCCCAACTCTCCCCGCTATATTTTTGCAGAAAGCGCTTCTGTACACCAAGGCGGCATTCGAGAATGGGCCGGGAACATTCCGTTATGTGTATCTGATGATGATTTTGAAGCCGACGCGACTAAGAGTTGCCAATTGCAAAATTTGGAAATGCGGAATTACCTCGCTGTTGACCCAACTGATACGCGCACGAGTTTTATTGAGCCTGATAATTTCGGCAAGAATGCCGCTACGGCCGGCATGCAGCGCCTTCTAAAAGACAGTGATTATAAAATTACGCGCGTTGATGGATTACCTGGACGCCGTACAACGAAAACCATTGAGACATTTAAGAAAGATCAAAAGCTGGACAGTAATATCGATAACACTGCACTCATTGATGCTATGGCAAAAGTTGCAGAGTCTAAACAAGCTGAAATCGGGCTGGAAGTTTGCAATAACAGTTCAGGTAAAATTTGGACGGCTATTGCCACGCGTGATGATGGGGATTGGAAATCCAGAGGATGGTGGACCCTTGAAGAAGGTCAATGCCTGCGCCCCATTACGAAGCCCCTGCAGGGAAGCGAAGCCCATTTTTACGCCCTCGCCGAAAATATAACGGAAAGTGAAAATGGACGAGAAACTGGCCCAGATAAACGCTTACGCTCCGTCGCGACTACCCCTGCGCAATTTTGTGTAGCCGAAGCCAAATTTTCTGCCTTGGGCCGCGAATATTGCGCCGAGGCGGGTTACGCTGTTGCAAATTTTCGTCCCTTACCCACAGATAATGACGGCATTCGTATTACACTCACGGACCAAGATTTCGCTGTCCCTAACCCTGTGGGACTTCGTCAATAATGACTCAAAATGCTGATTTAAATCACATTCAAAACTGGATATTTGACCTTGATAATACGCTTTATCGGGCCGATGCCGAGTTCTTCTCTCAGATTGATAGAAAAATCACGGCCTTTATTAGCCGCTACCTCGCCTTACAGCCTGAAAATGCGCGCCTGTTGCAGAAAGATTTTCTTGCAGAATATGGGACCTCGCTTTCAGGGATGATGGCTGTGCACGGTATGGATCCTGCTGAGTTTTTGGATTACGTTCACGATGTTGACCTGCACATGCTTGAACCTGATGCAAAATTACGTGAATTTATCCAAGCTCTGCCCGGGAAAAAATTTATCTTCACCAATGGGTCCAAGGGCCACGCCAAAAATGTTGCGAGTCATTTGAATCTGTTTGACCTCTTTGACGGAAGCTTCGGTATCGAAGATGTTGATTACGTGCCCAAACCCAAACGCAGCCCTTATATAAAATTTTGCGATGTGTTCGACGTGGATCCGAAAACATCTATTTTCTTTGAAGATAGCGTTCGCAATCTTGAAGTTCCTAAACATATGGGTATGCGTACAGTTCTTGTGACCTCTGATGAGGATTGGGGAGATGAGCCAGAGATTACGCGCCCGGCTGGACATACAACTAAAGCCGATTGGGTCGACTATACGACCTGTGACTTAACAGTCTGGCTCGGTGAAAACAGCTAACCTTCTCGGCTTGACCGCACCGCGATAGGCCGCGAAACTGCCCCTATGAAAAAAGCTGTCAAACTCATCCTAGGTCTTTTATTTTTACTGATCATAGGAGCCCTAATCTATGTGTTTGGAATCGTCGTTCCCCAAACAGACGCAAAAATGAATCCCGTTGCCGCTCATGCACCCTACCCTGTTTCTGACGCCGCAAAAACGCTTCATGCCGACCTTTTGGTCGTGGATTTACACAGCGATAGTCTTCTCTGGCGGCGCAATCCAGAAAGGAGGTGGGACAGAGGACATGTGGACCTGCCCCGATTGCGTGAAGGCGGCGTGGATATTCAAATTTTTAGCGCTGTTACAAAATCTCCGCGAGGTCTCAACTTTGATGGGAATGATGCCGATGCGCCTGATGACATTACCATGCTGGCACAAGTTCAGCTTTGGCCTTTGCGAACCTGGGGCTCCATTTATGAGCGGGCAGCCTATCAGGCGCAGCGCCTTCAAAAGATAGAAAAGCGTAGCAAGAATAGTCTCGTTATCGCTCGCAAAAAATCGGACCTCAATCAGCCAGAGGGCACGCTTATTACCCTGTTACTTACAGAAGGATCCCATCCGCTTGAAGGCAAGCTGGAAAATATCGAACGACTCTATGAGGAAGGTTATCGCGCAATGGGGTTGCAGCATTTCTTTGACAATGAACTTGGCGGTTCAATGCATGGGCGCTCTCAATCCGGGCTTACAGACTTTGGACGCCAAGCGATTTTAGAGATGGAACGCCGAAACATCATGATTGATGTTGCGCATAGTTCGCGGCAAACAGTTCGAGACGTATTGGCAACAATTAAAGCGCCTATTTTTATTTCTCATGGCGGCACAATAAGCGGTTGCCCCAAAACCGCTAACAGGAATCTTCCAGATGATATCCTTAAACAGATTGCCGATCGAGGCGGTATTTTGGGTATAGGGTATTTTGGCGGAGCCATTTGTGACATTTCTCCTAAAGGTATTGCTAAAGAAATCATTCACGCTGTAGGTTTGCTCGGCGAAGATGCTATCGCGCTCGGCTCTGACTATGACGGAACCGTTGAAACATCTTTGGACACATCAGAACTTGCCGCGATAACTCATGAACTTCTTGCGCAAGGCATGGCTGAATCCCAAATTCGTAAAGTCATGGGCGAAAATGCTCGGCGATACTTTGCTGACAACCTTCCTGAACACTAAAGCCTAGAGCAGAATAGAATATAGGATGAGTTTGAAGTGATATCGCTCATATGCTAGATGAAACCTGGACCGTTTGGCCAAGCCTGCCAAGTCTATGCGAACGTAAGTTACTTAGAGAACGTCACCGTCAATATCACTTTGCAACGTCCCTATGCGGTCTTTGACGGCTTTTAACTCGGGATAAAGTTTATTCGCCTCACGGTAAGCCTCTAAAGCTTCATCTTGTCTGCCAAGCTGTTCAAAGACATTACCCATCGTCCAAAGGGCATAAAAGTGGCGCGGCTCATAGACAAGCGTTTGAGCAGATTCTGTAAGAGCACGGCTCAAGTCTTTTTCCTCAAGCGCCAATCGAGAGGAGCGAGCCCAACCTTCCGCATATTCAGGATTGAGCGTTGTGACATGGTCATACATGCGGCGGGCTAGCTTAATATCATTACGCTTTTGCGCAGCCGTCCCGCGGCGCAAAATAAAGTTTACCGTATCAGACCCACTATCCAGCCAAACGGCCCAAATATCTTCAGCAATAAGGTTTGCATCTTCGGGGTTAGTTTCACCCTTCAACCGTTCAAAGTATGTTTTAAGTTTGGCCTCACGTTCAGCCTCTTCGGTCAGGTCTGAATAATCAGGTTTTTCGGCCAGCGTCGTTTCGGAATCTGCCGCGGCGGATCCGCCCTCGGTATTTTCAATGTCTTCGAGGTCAAGACCAAACATGTCTTCGGCTATCTGACATCTATAAGTCGGATCACCACCACCATCAGGAACAATCACAACAAGATTTTCCCCGTCATTGCATTCGGGTTTTTTATTAACCTGCGCAGCAGCAGGCGCGGCTATTAACGTGGCGACAAGTAATGTGAAGCTAAGGCGTTTCATAATCCCAAACATAATGATGCCTCCAACCCTGTCGGGCAAGAGGCATTATCATAATAGAGCCGCAGAAAGTTGCGGCTGTCTGATATTTAACCTTGGCGCGCCTTAAAACGCGGGTCAGTTTTATTAATCACGTAAAGACGTCCTTTGCGGCGCACAATTTGGCAATCGCGGTGGCGGTTTTTTAAAGATTTTAAAGAGCTACGGACTTTCATCGTCTTGGCCTTATACATATTGAATTTCGAACGCGGCATATAGGGGCCGCAACTGCTCAGGTCAAGAGCTTTTGGCGGCATTTTGTGCGGCCAGTTCCATTCCCCACAAGAGGCATATTAAGTCTTGGCGCGGACAAACCCCTCGCCTATGGTCGTAAAAATTTTCAAACGTCATCAGAACGGGGAATTAGCATGGAAACTTTTGCATCGCTTATGGAAAGCTTAAACAACTTCGTCTGGGGTTGGTGGATGATGGGTCTGCTCCTTGGCGTAGGTGCATTTTTGACTTTTGGTTTACGTTTAATCTCAGTCACAAAAATCGGCTACGGTTTCCGTCAGCTTTTTAAGAAACGTACGGGCGAAGCTGAAGAAGGGGATGTTTCCCCTTTTGCTGCACTTATGACTGCCCTCTCCTCAACCGTCGGCACAGGTAATATTGCGGGTGTTGCTGCTGCCATCGCCATTGGCGGCCCAGGTGCCGTGTTCTGGATGTGGATTACAGCCATTCTCGGTACAGCCACAAAATTCGGCGAAGGTGTTTTAGCTGTGCGTTACCGCGAGATTGACGCCAATGGGAACCGCGTTGGCGGCCCGATGTATTACATTAAAAACGGCCTCGGCCCTAAATGGCTTTGGCTTGCGGGCGCTTTTGCAATTTTTGGTATGATCGGCGCTCTCTCAACTGGAAATGCCGTTCAAGCTAACTCCATCGCTGATGCCCTTAAAAGTGCTTACAACTTTGATCCCCGCATCGTTGCAGTCGTTCTCTCATTACTCGTTGCAGGTGTCATATTTGGCGGCATTAAACGCATTGGGGCTGTTGCCTCCAAACTGGTCCCCTTCATGGCAATTTTATATATCGGCGCGGCTTTATTCGTGATCGCGGCAAATATTGGGCAAGTTCCCGCAGCTTTCGGCCTTATCTTTAAAGGGGCTTTCGGCCTACAAGGGGCGGGAACAGGCATAACCATCGGCCTAATGATGCTGGCTATGCAAAAAGGTGTCGCGCGCGGCCTTTTCTCTAACGAAGCTGGACAAGGCTCTGCGCCTATTGCCCACGCAGCGGCGCAGAATAATGACCCCGTTAATCAAGGTATTATCGCGATGCTGGGGACAATTATTGATACGCTTATTATTTGTACCATTACGGCTTTGGTTATTTTAACTTCAGGTGTCATGACAGCCGACTGTCTTGCCAGCCCAGCCATTTTGGAAATGCTTGAATCAGGCTCAACACCTGCAGGCTGTGAAATTGGCGTGCCATTAACAGCGGCAGCCTTTGAAGCCACTCTTGCAGGGTTTGGCGAGCATATCGTGACCTTCTGTCTATGTATCTTCGCCTTCACCACCATTATTGGTTGGTCCTATTACGGCGAACGCTGCACGGCCTTTATGTTTAAGGAAAAATCTATTCCTATCTTCCGTGTCTTTTGGGTCATAGCTGTCTTCGCCTCAACCTTCGCCCTGTCCTTTGAAACGGGCGGAGATAATATGGTTGTTGCAACATTCTGGCTTATTGCCGATAGCTTGACGGGACTCATGGCAGCGCCAAACTTGATTGCGCTAATCTTGCTCTCACCCGTTGTCTTTAAATTGGCGAGAGAGTATTTTGATAAAGAGAAAATCGCAAATGACGGATTAATTGATCAAGACGACATGTAGCTTTTAAAGAAGTTCAAAGTTCATTTAAAAGGCTGGGAGAATATCCCGGCCTTTATTGATTCAACCACCGATATGTTTCTTGAACCGCTTTGGTAATAGCCCATACAAAAAAGCCCACCACACAGGGCAGGCTTTTTTTTGATGGTTTATAAAAGGCTTAGTGCCAAGCTTTGCGCTTACGCTTAGCCTTTTGCACATGATGGCGGCCACTCTCGTAGTAATCACTACTTTGCGGCGCCGTGTGCTGTGGATAGCCGCCATAGTAGCCTGAACCTGTTACAACACGCGAACCTGGAACGGCCTCTGGCGTCGAACCATAAGTACCCGAGCTATGTGTTGTCGTGGAGCCATAAGTTGTTCCCGACGTGTAAGCCCCGGAAGAGTAACCAGTTGCGGCTCCATGAGACATCGTTGAACTGCCATAGCTTGAGCTTGATCTAATCGAGCCTGTGCCAGGCGCGCACAACACACGGCGCCATTCATAACGGGAAGGTGCAACCAAATGCTTTGTCGCAACATCAGCATATTTCGGCGGAACATTTACGACGCGCTCTCCGCCAGGATCAACGACATCTTCAACCATCACTGTTCTATATTCAGCTGGTACAGGAATTTGCTCAACACCGCCCGGATCAGAGACGACTTGTTTATTAATAGTCTGATATTTAGCCGGTACGCTTTGACGTTGGACTTGTCCTGGAGAGGTCATGACCTTGCGGTTGAACGACACTTGTTCACCAGGCTCTTCTACAAGACACCAAATTTCGCATGTCGGACCACATTGTTCACCGCCGCCCGCCGCATATTGCGTTGTGCTGCTGTAACCATGCCCATTACGGCCGCCATCAGCGGTCGAATGAATCGTATAACCTTGAGCCGCGAGTTTGCCAGGGTTCCCACGTTTCCAAACGAGGCGTGGGGCTGATGTTTCAATCGTTTCAGTTACAGTAGAGAATTGCGGCGCTGAGACCGTCAACTTGTCATAAGCTGGGCGCACCATCATTTGTTCTGTGACAGAACGATAGCTCGGCTGTTTGACCCGATACCGAACGCTGGCTTCTTTGACCATTATGTTTTCTTGGCGTTGAGCCAAAGTTGGCTGGTGGACATCGACTTTAGAATAGCCTTCTTCGACCATCACTTGCTGAGAACTCATAGAAAATTCTGCAGGGACTTCAACGCGGGCGTAACATTCGCCAGAATTTGAACTTGGTGGGAGCATGTCAGGTGTATATGCGGGATAAGCCTCCCCACCTGCAAAAGCGGCTGGCGCAAGAGTTGTACTGGCCAATAAAATTACGGCCGTCTTGATGGATTTAAATGTCGTCATGGTTTTCACCTTTAATTGTCATCATCTATGCCGCAAGCGGCGCTTCTAAGAGTTCACCCTTGCAAATTGCATGCAAGAAGCGGCTCAATTCCGCATAATTGCGGGTTTTAGGGGGTGGTTTCTTCTATTGCGCGAAAACGCTAGTGTTTAGTTCGTCTTTAAGGCGAAAAAGCGCTCCATTAGGATCATTAAATATATACCTAATGCCGCGCCCAAGCTATTGGCGACCCCGTCCCATAAGGACGCAGTCCGACCAGACCCAATAAGAGCCTGGCCCATTTCCATAGATGCGCCAAAAAGAACACACCCTAAAAATATCCGAAACTTGGAAAGTCTCGGCCAACCCAAACTTATGCCCACTGCCAAAATGGCATAGACGAGCAAATGCAAGACCTTATCCAGATGCGGCACGGCTCCGCCTGTTCCTGCAGGGCGTAATGAGACCCACACAATAAACAGACCGTAAGCCCCCACCCCCATACGGACAGGCATGAGTAATAAAGACGGAAGGATAGATTTATAAACTGACATCACCTCTCATTTAATGAGTAATAATGAACAGCTTATGACAATATCAGGGCTGAAATGAGATTGTCTGATTTCAATGCACAATTTTCACTTTTCCACTTCATCAATGAAAAGGCGCTTGGCATGAAATAAATCGTCCTCCCGACTTTTACACGCTTACAGCCCCCTGCCATAAGCGAATGCAAGATAACGGGCTCAAATGTGTCAACTTTGGGGCAAAACTGCACAATTCTGCTTCACCTCCTGCACATTCAGGCCTAGTGTTGCGCAAATATCACGGTTAACGCAGCGTTAACGTAAATGGAGTGTAGAATGGACGTGTTAAACCCTAAAGAAGTCGCCGAAGACTTGGATGGCTGGACAGGCGGCGATGATTTCATAACCAAAGTCTTCAAATTTACAGATTTTGCGCAAGCTTTTGGTTTCATGACCCGCATTGCCATTATCGCAGATAAGATGGACCATCATCCTGAGTGGTTTAACGTCTATAACCGTGTCGATGTCACGCTCACGACACATGATGCTGGCGGCGTTACAGAAAAAGATGTCACTTTGGCCAAAGCCATGGAAGATGCGGCCACGTAAGCATGGCGGATATCGAGACCGAAAACCTGCCTGTCATTGTCGGGATTGGAGAATATACTGAGCGCCCAGACGATGTCTTAAAAGGGCTGGAACCGCTCGAGATGATGGCCAAAGCCCTGCACTTTGCGAATGATGATGGCGGCGGAAAGGCTTTACCTCACATAGATTCGTTGGATGTCGTGATGCCGATGAGTTGGCGCTATTCTGACTTGGCTGGAGAGCTCTGCGCAGAACTCGGCATCTCCCCGAAGCGGGCTGTGTTGGGGCCATCCGGCGGGCAAACGCCGCTCAAATATATCCACGCCGCTGCTAGAGATATTGCAGAAGGCCGTAGCGAAATCGCTGCGATCGTAGGGGGCGAAGCTCAATACACACTGGTGAGAGCCCAAAGACAGGGATCAATGCCGCCGTGGTCACCCTTTGCCAGTGACGGCCCTAACTTCGCAAATACGCCTGGGGCCATCCATCCACTGTCCTTGCAGTTAGGGCTTTATCTTCCTCTGAATATTTACCCGCTTTTTGAAGTTGCCACAGCCGTGCATTGGGGCCAGAGTCCTAAAGACGCCGATGCCGAAACAGCTACCATTCTTGAAAGCTCCTCAGCAATTGCTGCGACGAACCCTTTTAGCTGGGGTCCTGTAAACATGTCTGGCCATGACATCCTGTCCGCTACGCCTAAGAACCGCATTGTCGCTTGGCCTTACACGAAAACCATGGTCGCTAGTATGAATGTGAACCAAAGTGCAGGACTCATCATAACGTCTTTAAAAAAGGCCCTAGAGATGGGCGCGCCCAAAGAGAAATGTGTTTTCATCACCCAAGGCGCAGGCGCGGATGAACCGCGTGATTTTCTAGCGCGAGATAATTATTATCGAAGCCCGGCTCAAGAAGCGGTTTTAAATTCACTGAAAACGGATACTTCTACTACAGAAGCTGCCGAGCTCTATTCCTGCTTCCCTGTCGTCCCAAAAATGGCACGGCGTATTTTAGGCCGCGATATTCAAACTCCGACGACTGTGACCGGCGGTATGAGCTTCTTCGGCGCGCCGCTTAATAATTACATGACCCATGCAGCTTGCGCCATGGTCCGAAAAATTCGCGGCGGAGAACCTACGGGGCTACTTTATGGCCAAGGAGAATATGTCACCAAGCATTATGGATTACGCTTATCGCAAACAGCGCAAGGTGCGGCGCTTTTATTTGCGCATGACGATACTCAGGATATCGCCAACAAAGCCCGCGGACCCGTACCCGAAATTGTCCTTAGCGGCGATGGCCCTGCAAAAGTTGAGAGCTTTGCTGTGCTGTCAGACCGAGACGGCTCTCCCTCTCATGGCGTGGTTATGGCGCGGCTTGAAAATGGAGATAGAACTCTTGCCAAAATAGACGGCGCTGAGGAGAGCGCGATGGCTTGGCTCATGGACAAAACACGCTATCCGATAGGAGACAGAGGCCGCCTCATAAAATCTGATAAAGGGCCTTCTTCTTGGCAACGGGCCTAACTGTACAAAAAACGATGACGCCTAGTGAATTGCATGTTAAGGGCCGCGCCATATGAGCACAACTTTAATATCCAACGCGCCTGACGCTGTATCCTCGGATACGGATACGCGTATTCGCTTGGTCGGCCTGGGACGCAAAGAGATAGCAAAGCACCTGACGGAGTTTGGGATTGAGCCGAAAAAAGTGCGGATGCGCACGAAACAAATTTTTCATTGGATTTATAATTACGGCGTCACGGAGTGGGCGCAAATGACCAATATTGCCAAAGGCCTACGCGCTGACATGGAAGCCGCATTCTCGCTAGCCCGGCCCGAAATTATTGAACGTCAAATTAGTGTAGATGGTACACGCAAATACCTCATTCGTATGTCGCCGGGCATTGAGGTTGAAAGCGTCTTTATTCCAGATGTCTCAAAAACAGGAGCCCTCTGTGTCTCCTCACAAGTTGGTTGCACACTGACCTGTAAGTTCTGCCATACAGGTACACAAAAACTGGTGAGAAACCTAACGGCGCAAGAAATTGTATTGCAAGTTATCGCCGCGAGGGATGATCTAGGCGAATGGCCAACAACACAAGAACAGCGCAAACTCACTAATATCGTCTTTATGGGCATGGGCGAGCCCCTTTATAATACTGAGCAAGTCGGAGATAGCCTCGACATCATTTGCGACCCTGAAGGCCTCGGTATTGGCCGCCGCCGCATTACGGTGTCCACCTCAGGTGTCGTGCCCGAAATCGTCCCAATGGGCGCGCGCACATCGGCGATGCTTGCGATTTCACTTCACGCCGCCAATGATGAGCTGCGCGAACAGATTATGCCGATTAACCGCAAATATCCGCTGAAAGATCTAATGCAGGCCTGCCGCGAATATCCGGGCGTTTCCAACTCCCGCCGTATCACTTTTGAATATGTTATGCTCAAGGATATCAATGATCAACCATGGCACGCCAAACAACTTATAAAGCTACTCAGAGGTATTCCTGCGAAAGTCAATCTAATCCCGTTCAATCCTTGGCCGGGAAGTGAGTACGAATGTTCGGATTGGGAGACGATTGAAGCCTTTGCTGATATGGTCAACAGCGCCGGATATGCCTCACCCATTCGTACCCCGCGCGGGCGGGATATACTGGCCGCCTGTGGACAGCTAAAATCTGAATCTGAAAAAATGCGGGCCAGTGAGATACGTAGGTTAGAAAAAGCGGCAGAGCTTGAATAAATAACTTGAATTTCTTTAGGTAGTCGCACATTCAATCCATCAAGACGCTATGCCGTCTTTTCATTGGCCCTCAATACTGGACTCGCTTATGTCCCCTGCACTAGACAGTCTTGCAAACGGATTTCCTTGGTTGGTGTTTTACTTACTCATCGTCACGATTATCTATCTGGCGGGATTGTTCATTTACGTCAAACTGACGCCGCATAAAGAACTTGAACTGGTTCAAAACGGCAATATGGCCGCTGCAGTATCCTTTAGTGCTCTGGTAATCAGCTTAGCCCTGCCCCTTTCAGCTTGCCTCATCAATAAAATGAGCTTGGTTGATGTCGCTATGTGGGGCACGCTCAGCCTCTTTCTACAGCTCTTTCTTTTTCGCCTGACCGACGGTATTTTTAAAGGCATGCCGCAACGTATTATTAATGATGAAGTGCCGGCGGCGACTGTCTTAGCCGCATTCAAACTTGCAGGGTCCATCATTCTTGCCTTCGCCATTGCGGGCTAGACTTCATGTGGCGGAAAATTCCTGATTGGACCATATATTTGGTGATTATTATCGCAATTTATGCCAATGCTAATCGCGCGTCACAAAAAATAGACACGCTGCCCCCGCCCCCGGAATTAGGACCAATGTTGCCAAATGAAACGCCGCGCGATGAGCGCGTCGTTGTGAATGTCGAACGTGCAGGGTCAGGAATAGGAACAGCTTTTGCGATAGACAATACTGGCCGCTGGCTGACAGCGCGTCATGTCGTCGATAGTTGTGATCAAATCGGTATTGATATTGGTGGTCGTCAAGCCCTGCGTGTGGAAAGTTACGTATCTAAGGATTCAGACACTGCAATACTAACCAGCAATTGGAAGCGAAAACCTCTAGCCAATGATCTTTACCATGACAGACAAATTGGTGAACGCGGTTTTTTCTTCGGCTTTCCACAAGGCCGCCCTGGCGAAGTCGTCGGCTCATTATTAGCCCGTAATCGTATGGTTATTCGCGGTCGTTACAAGTCGGAAGAAACCGTTTTAGCTTGGTCAGAGGTTGGCCGCACTAAAGGACTGGTTGGGTCTTTAGGAGGATTATCTGGCGCCCCTGTCATGGATAAAGATGGAGAAGTTATTGGTGTCGTCTCCGCAGAAAGCCCTCGCAGAGGCCGGATTTATACGGTCGCACCTGAAAACTTACAAGACTTAATAAAGGACGACGATAGTCATGCCGAAGCCTTATCGCTTAGAAGCTATGGTCTACAAGCGGATCGCTTGCGCCGAGAGCGTCGCATCGCTCAAGTCATTTGTATTGTTAGATAAATCAACTAACATTTAAATATGTGGAAGCGACCGGTCCTTTTTTTTACACTTTTTCTTGCGCTTGCCGCGCTCTTGACCGTAGCACTTGATCGTAATGTTCCTGCGCAACATTTACCTTGGCGTAAGCTCAACCCAGAAGCTCCATTGGGGTTTGCAACGAAAAGCCAATTTTTGCGCATGAGCCTTGCCCCCTCCAAGACCTGTATGGACATGGCACGGGATGTTGAAAAATTTAACTCAATACCCGCTGATCCAAAGGAAACAAAATCAGTTTGCGGGTGGACAGTCGCTCGCGTCGTTTACGGGTCTGACACAGCCACTTTGAGGCCTGGCGAAGCGAATATGCAATGCCCCCTCGCGATTGGAACCTATATGTGGCTGCGAGAAATAGATATATTAGCACAAAAGCATCTAGGCTCCCAACTTCGTAAAATTCATCATGTCGGCACCTATAGCTGTCGCCGTCAAAATGGAAACTCATCTGGACGTTGGAGCGAGCACGCTTTCGCCAATGCTTGGGATATTACTGGATTTGAGCTGATGGATGGCCGCGTCATTTCAGTTTTAAAAGACTGGAACGGCAAAGATAAAGAACGGCGTAAATTTTTAAGGGATAGTCGGGACCAAGCCTGTAAAATATTTCGCGTTACCCTCAGCCCGGATTATAACAAAGCTCATCATGACCACTTCCACGTTGATATGGGGCCAAGCATGGCGTGCCGCTAAACTTTTAACGAATGGCAATCTCTAAGCAAAGACTGCCCATTTCGGGATGAAAATATGATAGGCATAGCTATTACTCGCCGCAACCATTCCCAATGGGCTGGAAGGCCAATTTGCCGATAATCCATTCGTTATTTCTATACCGGCATTTGAGTCCAGTATATAAGATGTTGGTCCGCCAAAGCGAAAATCTGCGGTCGTGCCTGAGCCATAGGGCTGTACATAGCCCAAACCCGGCTGACGACTTTGAACATACCGCACGGCCGCTCCGATGCCATTGACGCCAACTGCGAAAGCATACCATCCTTGCGCAAGCGTAATCGGATTCGTCAGGTCAAAGGTTTTATGCCCTTCACTGTCAGCTGAGGCATTTCCAAAATCATGAATTAGAGCGCCTAAATCCCAGCCATTCCCATTTGCAATGCCTAAGTGATAAACTCCGCAACGCATGACAGAACCGCTCTCGCTACTGGCGCTGTGCAAAGCCACACGTCCCCCCTCCAAAACAACTTCACGGTCCACATAAACCGCCGTGAATAACATGCGGTTTGCAACGAGTGACAGATTACTGCGGCCAATGACCACGGAACCTGATGATGGCAGCCCATAAAAACTATTTGGCCCGCCGCAATTTTGTGTCGGCGCTGTCATGATATCAGGATTAAGTCCGTAAGGGACTATGACGGCTCCGGTACCGCTATCTGCGACAAGAACGTCTCGAAAGTTTTGCCCGTCTGTGCTGGTCTTGATATGAAGGTCGTGGTCACCTGTAAGACCTATTTCAGCCCGGGCCGAATAAGCGCTTTGAAACACAAGGCTGGCTACATCTGTGGCCGCTGTTTTATTTATTTTCAGTTGATGTCCCGCACCATCATTGTCAAGTAATGTGGTCTGAGATTTCACAGCGAGGCGGTTAATGTCATCGGCTGTTGTATTGATGCCAAACTTCGTGGCAGTCTCCGAACTGGGGCCATCGTAAAGTGTTTGCCAAGCCGTCCCGTCAAACACCAGAAACGCGGCGACATCCTGAACATAGCTCCGACAGCCAATGTTTGGCGTAAGCAAGGTCCAAGCGCCATCTTGAAAAGCGGCAATATGCAGAGCTTTACCCGTAAACGCGCCTTGAGGGTTTTCACCGACTATGTAGCAGTCGCCATTTTGAGGCGATTGAGGCGGCTCATTCGTCTGTGTTACAACAGAAAGCTGCACAATTGCGTCGAGCTGCCGAAGTGCTTCATTATGGGTGACATGTTTTTGAGCTTGAGCGGGAGCGAGATAAGGGAGTTTAAGATTTGGGCTGATAAGGTCCATGAGGTGTCCTGACGATGTGTATGATGTCTGAACTTAACCCCTCGCGGCGGTAGCAAGGATTTATCTTTTCTGACCCCTCACAAAACGGGGCATTTACGTCTTATTTTGTGAGGATTGACGCATTACATCCACTGTCGCGTGATCAATATGAAACTCTGATTTAAGCCGCGCCTTAATCGCTTGGCTTACAGTTTCAAGACTAGCGCTATCCTCCACAAAGGCTTCCAATGTCAGCATTGGACGCTCAGGCGTGATTGACCAAGCATGAATATGCTCCACTGAAATCAAGCCCTTAATCTGCGCGGGTAAATACTCACGAATAGCGCGGCGATCAATATGAGCCGGAGAACCTTCCAGTAAAATATGAGCACTGTCTTTGACCAGAAACCACGCACTGCGCAAAATAATAACCGCGACCAGAACTGACAGAATAGGGTCAATGGGGGTCCAACCTGTTTTCAGAATAACAATTGCGGCAATAATCGCAGCAACTGATCCCAGCAAATCCCCTAAAACATGTAAGACGGCTCCGCGTATATTTAGATTTTCTTGGTCCGCGCCCATTAAAATTTTGAAGACAACTAGATTAACTACCAGCCCCCCTATCGCAATCCAAAGCATGTGGCCTGCCAGAATGTCGCCGCCCACTTGAATACGCTGAAAAGCCTCCCACAAAATCCAAGCCGCAACCAAAAACAGCGTCAACCCGTTCACGAAGGCGATCAGAATAGAGAACCTGTCATAGCCAAATGTATGCTTCCAATTGGCCGGACGTTTGGCGATTGTAAAAGCGCCCCACGCCATAGCGAGCGCAGCGAAATCCGTCAGCATATGCCCGGCATCTGCTAAAAGCGCTAATGATCCTGAAATGAGGCCACCCGCGACCTCAACTATCATAAAGAGGCCTGTTAAGAGCGCGGCAATCCCAACGCGAGTGCGGTTGTTTTCTCCGGCATGAGAATGGCCGTGACCGTGATGATGGTTTTGTGAATGACCATGATGATGATGAGAACCCATATCGAAACAATAAGGGGAGTTTCTATGACGGGAAAGCGCAATCTTAAGCCGTTTCTAACTCTTTTTTGTTAAATCTTATGTTTAAGAAGAACAAAGGATAGTTTGGACGTGGGACAACCTCTCATCATTAAAGTTAAACGGGCCCATGAGTTGAGCGAGACAGATCGGACAGCTTGGGCGGCCCTGCGCGCATCTAATCCCCATAATTACAGTCCTTACTTTCATTTGGATTATACGGTTTTATTGTCAGAATTACGGGAAGATGTTTTCATCGCCTGTCTGTATGAAAATGATCTACCCGTGGCATTTCTTTCGTTTCAAGGGGAGCGTTTTGCACGTCCCGTTGGTGCGCCGATGACTGACTATCACGGTCTCATTTGTAAGCCCGGTGCAAACATCGATGTTGTTGAGGTTTTGCGAGGGGCCGGTATCGGGGCCTATCATTTTAGTGCCGCCGTAAACCCTCAAATGACATCGCATTTTCAGAGTGAAGATGGAGGTGTTATGATGAATATAGAGGCAGGTGCAAAACTCTGGCGGGAAGCTCGTGATGGAAGTTATCGCCGTCACCTGAAAAGCAATCGCCGCCGTATTCGTAAGGCTAGCGAAGATATAGGCGAACCAAGATGTGTTTGGCAGTCTCAAGACCCTGCGGTGTTTGACCAGCTTATCGAGTGGAAAAAACAGAAGTTTGTCGAAACCGGGAAATATGATGTGTTGTCAGCAGACTGGACGATGGAGCTATTACAGCGGCTTTGGGCTCGTAGAGACAGCGCCTTAAGATGTGAGCTTCAAGCGCTTTATTTTGGTGAACGTCTCGCAGCCATTGACCTTGGTCTTTCAGATGGGGAAATTTTTCATAGCTGGATTGTAGCCTATGACGGCGAGCTTCATAGCTACGCCCCCGGCATTCAATTGCTCGAGGGCTTAATCGACGCCTCAGAAAATTTAGGATATAAACGCATTGATCTTGGTGTTGGCACGGACGGCTATAAGCGCCACTACTCAACCGAACCTATCACAGTCGGTACAGGTTTTATTGCCGCTCAAGGCCCAGCGGCGGCCTTGTCAAATCTATATGGTAAGGCAGAAAGTTTCGGGCAAAAAGCTTTAAAGGATGCTCCAGGTAAAATCCGGCGCCGCTATACCCAAATAGCGGCTTGCGAAGACAGCATGTCAGGCCGCGCCAAAGCCATGCTGAGTGCCGTAAAATACAACTCTAAGCCTTAATTACTGTTGCGCAAAAGACGCGTTAAAAAACATATGCAACAAATTGCTTATTATCTATTTGGCATAGCGGTCAATATGTGATTATTTCCCCACAATGATAGAGCGTAAAACGCCGTCGAAACATAATAACGCATCGGGGAGATGTTCATGAAAAACTTTAAGCTAATATCCGCTTGTCTGCTTGCCAGCTCGGCAATGATTATGCCTGAGATTGCCATCGCACAATCTAACACGTTTGAGGACGAAGTTATCGTAACGGCCACGCGTCGTGCCGAGAGCATTCAGGATATTCCTATTGCGGTGACAGCTATTCTTCCGGACGATTTGGAAAAGCAAGGTGTCGTCAATATTCAAAATCTCGCAAGCGTTGCGCCAAGTTTCGCTTCATCAAACGCGCAGATTGCATCGGGGTCAGTTGTTCTGCGGATTCGCGGCGTGGGTACAACATCCAACAATATTGGTTTTGAGTCTGCTGTCGGTATTTTCGTTGATGGCGCTTATCAATCACGTCCGGGCGTTGCGCTTGGCGAATTTGTTGATGTCGAGCGTGTCGAAGTTCTTCGCGGACCTCAAGGGACGCTGTTCGGACGCAACACATCAGCGGGTGCGTTAAATATCACAAATGTAAGGCCTGATCTCGATGAAGCTGGTGGTTTTATCAATGCGACTTATGGCAACTATGATCATAAAAACCTTCAAGGCGCAGTGAACATCCCATTAGCTGAAGGCAAAGTCGCTGCACGCCTCACGGGGGCTTGGCGTGAGCGGGATGGTTATGTCGATATTATTGATGCCGATGGAAATAGCCTCGGGGAGTCAAATTCAGTCGACCAATATTATCTTCGTGGCCAAATTGGGTTCGAAGGCGAAGAAAACTGGAAAGGTCGC
>ENA-ORXM01000635-ORXM01000635.1-marine-metagenome-genome-assembly--contig:-NODE-635-length-58626-cov-5.969444_pt1 | contig 58626 bp, 63 predicted proteins | sample MGYA00237867_ERZ511480 | MGnify/ENA primary metagenome ERZ511480 (study PRJEB26309, sample SAMN06266103) | marine metagenome | isolation source: Algal blade | place: United Kingdom:Sidmouth, United...
GGCTAGGCGCCCCCGACTTATTGCGTCTACTGCGGGTTTTGCTTGCCCGCGCGACTTCGTCGTGCAGGCCTACCTTTTTTGGATTGTGAAGGTAGCCTGTCATGCAGCGCAGCGGAATGCGGGTTTGCTTTTTAGCCGCTCTGAATTGCTTTTTCTACTGCGGCTGCGGCTACAAATAACCTTTCATCTTGCCCGTTGGCGTGGCACAGGCTGAAGCCTATTGCTGGTTCTTCTGCTTGCTGGCAGGGTATAGAGATGGCGCAGCCGTCGATAAAATTTATCAGGCTTGTATTGCGCAGGGCGCGGCCGTTGGTGGCGGCAAATACTTCCATGTCGTATTGCAAGGGTGCCAATGGTGGTGGCAGGTCTGCGGTGGTGGGCATGAGCAGGGCGTCGAAATCTTTCATGCGTGTGTTATAGCCTTCGATGGCGGCTGCGCGTTTGACGGCATTGGCGGCTTGGGTCTGATCGCTGATGTTTTGCCCAGTGCTGACTCGCATGGCGACAAAGGGGTCAAATAATTCGGGTGTTTGGCCTAGGCGTTCTTGGTGTATCTCCCACGCCTGGTAGGTGGCCATTGGCGCACTTCTAAATACTTCCCCTGCCGCCTCAAACTCTGGCACGTCAATCGTTTCTACAGTGGCACCGGCTGCTATTAAGGTCTCGACGGTGCGCTTAAAAGCCGCCTCAACGGTTGGGTCTAGATCAGCCATCGCAAGACCGTTTGGCACGGCGAATCGCATGTCATTTAACTGCGTTGCTGGCAGTTCTGTTTGTGCTTGTCCGGCCATTAGCTGGTACATGCTGTGACAACATGCCACGCGATGGGTAAAAGGTCCGGGCGCATCAAATAGCGGTGACAATGGAAAAGCGCCTTTGCCCGATATGCTGCTCTGCGTGGGTTTGTACCCCACCACACCATTCCATGCGGCGGGTATGCGGCAGCTGCCTGCTGTGTCGGTGCCTAGTGATACGGGCACAGTGCCTGCGGCAATGCTGACACCTGCACCACTCGATGAGCCACCGGGTGCACAGGCGGTTTCGCCTACGGTGCCCCACGCCGGTGGTGTGCCGTAGTGCGGGTTCAGGCCCAGCCCCGAAAAGGCAAATTCCGTCATGTTGGTTTTGCCGATCAGGATCATGCCCGCGTCTATTAGGTTTTGCACCACAGTGGCGTTGCTGGTCGCTGCAGGTTCGTCTTTTAGCACGACAGAGCCCGCGGTTGTGGTTTCGCCTTGTACGTCGAATAAATCTTTGGCGGCAAAGGGAATGCCCGCAAATTTGCCCAGTGTTTTGCCTGCCGCGCGCGCTTGGTCTATCTCGTCGGCACGGGCCAGCGCGCTTTCGGTGTAGAGCACTAAATAGATAGGGCGCTCTGGGTCGTTGACCGCCGCTATTCGCGTAAAAGTTGCTTCCACTAAGCTGCGTGCGCTGCATTGGCCCGATTGCAGTTGCTGGCTAATTTCGTCGAGTGACAAATTGAGAGTGTGTGGCACGGGGTTCTCCATTTCACGGCTAAGGCGATTATTGTTGGCGAATTCTGCTGAACGCTGACGAAATTTTAGCAGTTGCGTCTGGTCGGTAGTCGCTTGTCGCGCTATCTTGGGCTCAGGCTATCAGAGACTACACCCATGAGTGAAGAGCACGACGGCGAGCACGGCCACGATCATGCACACGATCACGATCATTCACACCTAGATGACACCGCTTTGCGTGTGCGTGCACTGGAAACACTGCTGACAGAAAAAGGCTACATTGATCCGGCGGCGCTGGATGTGTTTATTGATACCTACGAAAACAAAGTCGGGCCGCGCAATGGCGCGCAGGTGGTTGCGCGGGCTTGGGTGGATGATGCGTTTAAGCAGCGATTGAGCGACGACGCCAGCGCGGCTATTGCCGAGTTTGGTTTTACGGGCCGTCAGGGCGAGCACATGGTGGCCGTGTTTAATACGCCGCAGCTGCACAATATGGTCGTGTGTACTTTGTGCTCTTGTTACCCCTGGCCGGTGCTTGGCCTGCCGCCAGCGTGGTACAAATCCGCGCCGTATCGCTCGCGTGTGGTGGTTGATCCTATCGGTGTGTTGGGCGAATTTGGCGTGCAGCTGCCCGAGTCCACCGAGGTAAAAGTTTGGGATTCCACGGCTGAAGTACGGTATCTGGTGGTGCCGCAGCGACCTGCGGGTACCGACGGCTGGAGCGAAGAGCAACTGGTTGAGTTGGTGAATCGCAACTCCATGATTGGCACAGCCTTGGCCACACCTGCAAGTGGTGCGCAAGCGTGAACGGGCCTCAGGATATGGGCGGTTTGCAGTGTTTTGGGCCGGTTGTCGAAGAACAAAACGAGCCCTTGTTTCATCAGCCGTGGCAAAAGCGCGTATTTGCCATGACGCTAGCGATGGGGGCAAGTGGTGCTTGGAACCTCGATGAATCACGTTTTGCACGAGAGTCTCTACCGCCTGATCTGTACCTTAACGCGGGTTACTACCGCATTTGGCTGGCGGGCATTGAAGCACTGATGAAGCAGCGCGATCTTATCAGCGAAGAAGAGATTCAGGCAGGGCGATTACTGCAGCCAGCAAAAGCATTGCCGCGTTTAGCCAAAGCAGAGCTGGTACCGGCGGCTTTGGCGGCTGGCTCTCCGGTGACTCGCGAGGCCAAAACTCCCGCGGGCTTTGCCGTTGGGCAACAGGTGCGTGTCAGTCGCAATGCGCCGCGTGAGCATACCCGCGTGCCGCGTTATATCCGTGGTTGTGTGGGTGAGGTGGTGCGGGTGCACGGTTGTCATGTGTTTGCCGATAGCCATGCGCGTGGCGAGGGTGAAGACCCACGCTGGCTATATAATGTGTGTTTTAGCGCTACTGAGCTGTGGGGCGACGCTGCCCAGCGCAGCTCCGTCAATGTCGATATCTGGGAGCCTTGTCTTGAACTCGCTTAACACTTCATCTTTATCAAAAAGTGCTGTTGACGCTCTTGAGGCTGTACCGGCCATCCCGCGTGACGACGAAGGACCTGTATTTGCCGAGCCCTGGCAAGCGCAGGTGTTTGCCATCACCTTGGCGCTGTACGAGCGCGGGCTGTTTACTTGGGTTGAATGGGCGCAGCACCTGACTGCAGCGATAAAAGAAGCGCAATTAGCCGGTGACCCAGATTGCGGCGACAACTATTACAACCATTGGTTGGCGGCGCTTGAGGCAATGCTGCACAACAAAGGCGTGGCAGTCGGCGGGCAATTGCACGATCTGCATCATGCCTGGGCCGATGCAGCGGATACAACACCACACGGTATGCCGATAGAGTTAAGTGCCGATCAGCGAGCGGAGCTCACAGCGGCTAAGTAGTTTGGGTGGCAGAGTTGTGGCTGCGATAAGCCGGAAGGCGCATCGGGGGTTGTTGCAACTTGCTCGCGCCGGGGCATTGCGTGATGCGGCTTCGCCTTATGACGCCTACGAAAATCCGAGGCAGTGCATGATGCAAAATTGAGACATTCATTCCTAACTGTAAGCCGATCTTCTGCCATTTTCCGTTATAAATTGCGCCTGTTCGTATATGTTGTTGGACATTAAGTACGTGGATGTACTAAATTGCAGTACTTTTTCGTTCCTGTTTGGTTCTGATTTTGCTCAAGAGCCGAAACTGTTTCGACAAGCTAATTGATTGAATTTTATGGTCGTATCGGCCGATAGTTCCTACACGAATTCTTTGTAAAAATAGGAATAGCTGTGCCCTCACCTGCAAATAATCGCCGCGTATTGATTCTACTGATGGATTCCGTCGGTATTGGCGGCGCGCCTGATGCCAAAGCGTTTGGCGACGAGGGCGCTTGTACGGTGGGGCATATCATCGAGAGATGTGCGGCTGGGCTTGCGGAGCAGGGCCGTTCGGGGCCGTTGCGGTTGCCAAATTTAGCGGCGTTGGGCCTAGGCGCAGCGTGTGAGCAAGCCTGGGGTAAAACGTTGCCACCGCTGCTTGACGACGAGCTGGTTATCAACGGAATGTGGGGTTCGGCCATCGAAATCAGCAGTGGCAAAGATTCCCCTACTGGCCACTGGGAGCTGGCGGGTCTACCGGTCATGACGGACTGGGGCTATTTCCCCGATAAAAAAAATAGCTTTCCGCCAGAGCTGCTGGCCGAGATCTGCAAGCGCGCAGAATTGCCCGGTGTGTTGGGCAATTGCCATTCTGCCGGTCTTGAAATTCTTGTGGATCACGGTGAGCAATCGCATGCGGAAGCGATGCCCATTGTCTATACCAGCACCGATAGCGTGTTCCAAATTGCCGCGCACGAAGAGTCTTTCGGCTTGCAGCGGCTTTATCACTTGTGTGAAATCGTGCGTGAACTCGTGGATGAATACAATGTGGGCCGTGTCATTGCACGACCATTTTTGGGCAGCGATCGCAGTAATTTTAAGCGCACCTTTAACCGACGTGATTACGCCGTGCCGCCTCACGGTCCGTTGATGTTTGATCAAGTGAACGAGGTGGGTGGGTTCGTGACCGCAATCGGCAAGATTTCGGATGTCTACTCAGGGCAAGGCGTGGGCAAAAAAGTCAAAGCAAACGAGCTGGCTGGTTTGTTGGCGGCGACCGATGCGGCGCTGGACGCCACGCGAACGGCCCAGTCGCCACAATTGATCATGACCAATTTGGTGGATTTTGACCAAGAGTATGGCCACCGTCGCGATGTGGATGGTTATGCGCGTGAGCTGGAAGCCTTTGATGCGTATATTCCCGGCATCTTGCAGCAGCTCGGGCCAGATGATCTGTTGATTATCACCGCCGATCACGGTTGTGACCCCACGTGGTTTGGCACCGATCACACCCGCGAGCAAGTGCCTGTGTTGTGCTGGCATCAAGGTTGTGAGACTCGCAAGCTGGGTGTTCGTGACAGCTTTGCGGACGTTGGCCAGAGTGTGAGCGATTGGCTGGGCGCTCCTGCGCTGCCACATGGCAAGAGCTTTATATAAGGCGGCACCTTCAGGGGTAAACGGATCTAGTCGCAAGGGCTAGCGATGTTTGTCCGACAGCAGTTCCGCAAATGCGATTCCCGAATCAACCCTGCAAGCTTGCACGACGGAGCCGCACTAGCATCGCGCTATTGGGTGTTGGAGCCTGACGGCTCCCCGCATTCCGCTCCGCTTCATGACGGGCTACTTTCTTGAGTGAGGCTTTGGGCCGATTGAAGAAGCTCATTTCAAATCGCCATTTCTCCCCTTTGTAGCCTCGCATAAGCGGAGCGCATCGGGGATTGTGGTTGGTTGGGTGATGCATGCGCGATGCGCCTGGCTAGGCGCCCCCAGCTAGGCGCCCCCAGCTTATTGCGCCTACGGCAAGCGTGTGTGTTGTAGCTGCGTATAAGCGGAGCGCATCGCGGGTTTGTCTCTATGTCTTCAATACTTTGCCTTCAATGACTAGTCAGCTGGGCCGCATTGGTGTTCAATAGACTCTTGTGCCAGCCGCGGCTGCTGGTGTTCAGAGATAAGGGGAATTCGATGTCGCAGACGCCTGTCAATGATTTGGCGATAGAGTTGCGCGGGGTGCACAAACGCTTTGGCGATGTGCACGCCAACAAAGACGTGAATCTACAGATCCGCAAAGGAAGTATTCACGGCATTATCGGTGAGAACGGCGCCGGTAAGTCCACTCTGATGAGCATTCTTTACGGCTTTTATAAAGCGGACGCGGGAGATGTGCTGATCGACGGTCAAGTGGTGCGCTTGGCGAATTCGCGCGCGGCCATTGAGGCGGGCGTTGGCATGGTGCATCAACATTTTATGTTGGTGGATACTTTTACGGTCTTAGAAAACGTGATGCTGGGCGCTGAGCAGGGCATGGCCTTGGCTGGTTCGGCAGTGGCGGCGCGGGAGCAGTTGCAGCACCTCGCTGAAAACTATCAGCTTAGCGTCGACCCCGATGCTTTGGTGGGCGAACTACCAGTTGGCGAGCAGCAGCGTACAGAAATTCTCAAAGCGTTGTACCGCGGTGCCCGAGTGTTGATTCTCGATGAGCCAACGGGTGTGCTCACACCGCAAGAGGCGGATCAATTGTTTCGTATCTTGCGAGCTTTGCGCGAGCAGGGTGTGACGGTTTTGTTGATCACCCACAAGCTGCGCGAAATCATGGACGTGACCGATCAGGTTTCGGTGATGCGCGCTGGCGAAATGGTGGCGCACCGTGCAACCGCTGAGACGTCCGAGCGCGAATTGGCCGAGCTTATGGTTGGCGGCTCTGTTGATCTGGAGTTGGACAAAAGTGAGACAAAAACCGGCGATGTGCTCTTAGATGTCAAAGGGCTCAGTGCCAAAGACGGTCGTGGTGTGCAAGTCTGTCACCAAATGTCGTTTCAGATTCGCGCTGGCGAGATTGTGGGCGTGGCGGGTGTATCCGGTAACGGCCAGTCGGAATTGCTGGAGGTGCTGGCCGGTATCGAGCCTTTGAGTGCAGGCTCTTTTAATGTGCTTGGGCGCGAAGTCAGCACAAAAAACAAGATTGACCCCAAAGAGCTGCGCCAACTCGGGCTGAATCATGTGCCTGAAGATCGCCATCGTCTGGGAATGGTTAAGCCTTTCAGTGCGGCCGAGACCAGTATCTTGGGTTATCACGACGCGCCTGAGTATCGTCGCGGCATGTTGATTGATGGCGACAAAGTGACCAAGCATTGCCAATCTCTGATGGATGACTTTGATGTGCGTCCGCCTGATCCTACTCTACGCTCTGCGGCCTTCTCGGGCGGTAATCAGCAAAAGCTTATTATTGCGCGTGAGATAGAGCGGCAACCCAAAGTTCTGTTGGTCGGGCAGCCGACCCGTGGGGTAGATATTGGCGCCATCGCGCTGATACACCGTAAATTATTGGCCTTGCGTGACGCAGGGGTGGGGATATTGTTGGTGTCTGTTGAGCTAGATGAAATACTCGCCCTGTCAGATCGCATTGTGGTGATGTGTGGCGGTGAGTTGGTCGGAGAGGTGTCTGCTGCTGAAGCAGATAAAGCGCAACTGGGCTTGATGATGGCCAATGCGCGGGAGGTGGCCAATGGCTGAGCAGACAACGCATATGCCCACGTGGCTGCGTGTAGGTGTGGTGCCGCTAGTCAATCTGAGCATGGCGCTTTTGGTGTCGGGCTTGATATTTTGGATCATCGGTGAAAACCCCATAGAAGCCGTGAAGTTGATGGTCTACGGTGCTTTTGGCTATCAGGAGGCGATAGGCTATACGCTTTTTTACGCCACCAATTTTATTTTTACAGGCCTGGCTGTTGCCGTGGCTTTTCATGCGGGTTTGTTTAACATTGGTGGTGAAGGTCAGGCCTATGTTGGCGGCTTGGGCATGGCGCTTATGGCGCTTGCGTTTGATGATGTGCTACCGGTGGTGTTGCTCGTGCCGCTGTGTATCGTCTCGGGTGCAGTGTTTGGTGCCGCTTGGGCAGCAGTGCCCGGCTGGTTGCAGGCGTACCGCGGTAGCCATATTGTTATCACCACCATCATGTTTAACTTCATTGCCTCGGCACTGATGGGGTACTTATTGGTCAGCGTGCTAATTGCTCCGGGCAGCATGGCCCCTGAAACCCGTAAGTTCACCGATGCTGCAAGCATTCCTTATCTGTACGAGATGGCCGCCTGGTTTGGCATCGAAGTTAGCCGCTCTCCGGCGAATGGCTCGTTGATTATCGCACTGCTCTGCGCTGTGGCTGTGTGGCTGTACATTTGGCGCAGTCCTTCCGGCTATGCTCTGCGCACTGTAGGTTTTAGTGAGCGCGCCGCGTCTTATGCGGGCATTGATGCGCGTAAAGTCACGGTGATCACCATGTGTATCTCAGGTGCATTGGCTGCCATGATGGGGCTTAACGAAATTCTTGGTACGCAGCATAGTCTTCTGCTCAACTTTACCGCTGGTTATGGCTTTACGGGAATCGCGGTTTCGCTGATGGGTCGCAACCATCCGGTGGGTATTGTATTGGCTAGTCTGTTGTTTGGCGCGTTGTATCAGGGCGGGGCGGAGTTGGCTTTTGATATGCCGCGTGTCACCCGAGAAATGGTGGTCGCGATTCAAGGCTTGGTGATTTTGTTTTCCGGTGCACTGGCCTACATGAGCGAGCCTTGGGTCGCTTGGGTCTACGGTAAGCTGATTGGCAAACGCGTCATTGTTGAAGGAGCGGTGTAATGACTCTTGCAGATATTTTTAATGTCATGGATGCCGCGTTACGTGTTTCTACTCCTCTGATCTTCTGTGCCATGGCAGGCATTTTTTCTGAGCGCTCAGGCATCATCGACATCAGTCTCGAAGGCAAGTTGTTGGCTTCGGCTTTTGCGGCCGCTTGTGTTGCAACTGTTACCGGCTCGCCTGTGCTGGCCATGCTGGTCGCCATGCTGGTGTCCATGTGCTTGTCGGTTCTGCACGGTGTGGCTTGTATCAACTATCGCGGCAATCAAGTCGTCAGTGGTTTGGCCATCAATATTCTTATGTCGGGCTTAACCGTTGTGCTGGGTATCGCTTGGTTTAGCCAAGGCGGGCAAACGCCAAGCCTGCCACAGTCGTCACGGTTTATGCCCATAGAGCTGCCTGGCGCTGCGGCTCTGGCCGATATACCCGTGCTGGGGCCGCTCTATAGTGGCGTGATCAGTGGGCATAACATTTTGGTTTATGTGGCCTTCTTGGCGGTGCTCTTTACTAGCTGGGTGATTTACCGCACGCGCTTTGGCTTGCGCTTGCGCGCAGTGGGTGAAAACCCGCAAGCGGTGGATACGGCCGGTATATCCGTGGCTTGGATGCGCTACCGCGCCGTCATTATATGTGGGGCTTTGTGCGGCATCGGTGGCACGTACTTAGCGATTGCGCAAAACGCGGGTTTTAGTCGCGAGATGAGCGCGGGGCAGGGCTATATTGCGCTGGCGGCTATGGTGTTTGGCAACTGGAGACCGGGCAAGGCGTTAATGGCGTGCCTGCTGTTTGGTTTGTTAGATGCCGTGGCAATTCGCCTGCAAGGCGTTTCGCTGCCGATGGTGGGTGAAGTGCCGGTGCAACTGATTCAGTCTTTGCCCTTTGTACTTACCGTGGTGCTATTGGCGGGATTTTTTGGCCGATCAATCGCACCAAAAGCTATTGGCCAACCCTACAGCAAGGACAGATAAATGCGACAGCAAACAGAAAAAGAAAAGCGAGACCTTCTAGACGCTGCGCTAGCGGTAAGGCTTAACGCCTATGCGCCTTATTCTAATTTTCAGGTAGGCGCGGCAATATTGGCAGACGACGGGCGTATTTACGCTGGCTGCAATGTCGAGAATGCAGCTTACCCTGAGGGAACCTGCGCGGAGGCAGGAGCAATAGCGGCGATGATCGCCGCCGGTGCGCAGCGTATACAACAAGTGGCTGTTGTCGCCGATGGCGACTCCTTAGTCTCACCTTGTGGCGGCTGCAGACAAAAGCTGGCTGAGTTTGCCGATGCTGATGTTCCGGTGGTTCTTGCCAGTGTGTCTGATGCGGATATTGCCAGCTACACCGTTGCAGAATTGCTGCCCGCCAGTTTTAGCTTATAAGTAGGCTGCTGCTTCTGGTCCTGCAATGTGGGCCAGAGGCTTCTTCCTCAGTTTGGCGTTGATGTATACGTCAATCTAGTAGCCTGTAAATGCACTAGCCCTCTGTTGCTACGCGCCCAAATCCCCCCATTCATCGAGTCTAAGCCAGTTCGAAACTCGTGCGAATCATTGTCCCCTACAGCACAACACTTATAACGAGTGGTGTTTCTGCTCAGTGTGTTCTTTTTTAGTCTTTCCGTATTTGCTGCTGTGGTTGTGTTGTTTTTTTGCATAAAAACTGCTCAAACCCAGCTGTGCGGTGCTTGATGAGCGGTTGTTTGTTGCTTTAGGTGCTCTGGTTTGCTCTCAGAGTTCCCTTCGGACGCTAAATAACTGCCTTATTTGGTTGTTGTATTTTTGTCTGAATACAAATTTCGCTGCGGTTGAAAAAATAATTATCACCAAAAACCGATGTAAGTTATTGATATTTATAAATCAGAAGAAAAAAACAACAAATTGTTGTAAAAAAGTTGCACAAATAAATTACAGGGTCTAAAGTCTTTATACGTTGGGCAGCACGAGACCTGAAAGGGCAAGCCCACGAATATAATTAGACTTAATCTATCTTTACTGGGGATTACCTTAATGAAAAAGCTAGCACTAGCAGTTACTGTTGCAACTATCGTTGCTGCACCTATCGCCCAAGCGGGTTCTACTCTGACTGGTTCTTTGCGCTACGGCCTGAACTTTTCTGACGACGGCGTCAACGATTCTCAAATCGATGTGACTAACTTCGGTTCACGTATCAAGTGGGCTGGCGACACTGATCTGGGTGCTGGCAAAACTGGCTACGGTAAACTCGAACTGCGTTTGAACGATGCTCGTAACGCGAACGTTGTTAACCGTATGTACGCTGTTGGTATTAAAGGTGGCTTTGGTGATATCTCTTTTGGTGTTCAGGACACTGCATTTGACATCGCTAACCCAGATCGCACTTGGTGGAACGGTGGTACTGCTCTAGTTGGTAACCGCGACGAGAAAAACGGCGCTGTTACTTACAAAAACTCTTTCGGCGATATCTCAATGGCTATCGGCGCTCAGATGACTAACAACGCTGTTGGCGCTGAAGAAGCTGCTGACATCATCGATGCTGGTGTTAAGTACTCTGCCAACAACATCATGCTTGCTGCTGCTGTTCAGTCTGATACTGCATCAGAAGGTACTGCTACTGCTATCTCTGGTGGCTACAACTTCGGCGCTGGTGACTTCACTTTGACCTACGGTATCGAAGACGAAGATTACACTGGTGGTGCTGAGAGAACTGGTCTGGATTTCCAAGCTGGTTTTGGTAACTTCTACGGCTGGTACAGCCAGACTGAATTCGACGGCGCTGACGAGACTCCATTCCGCGCTGGTCTTGGTTACACTCACACTCTGAACGACCAAATGTTGATCTGGACTGAGTTGTTCACCACTGATGCTGACGACGGTTCTGACGCTGCAATGGGCTTCAACTCAGCTCTGAAAATCGACTTCTAAGTCGACTTATCTCGCTGGATTAAAGGCTTCGGTCTTTAGTTAAGAAGATAGATGGGCCCCTACTTATTTGTTTAGGTAGGGGCTTTTTTTGTGGGTTGGTCTTTAGGCTGACAATGTCTGGTGATTCGAAAGCCTAAAGGCTTACCTACAAGTTTGTGTGGCTTGGCCTTCAGGCTGACAATGTCTGGTGGTTCGAGTAAGCCTAAAGGCTTACCTACAGGTTTTTGTGGGTTGGTCTTTAGGCTGATAATGTTTTGTGGTTTGAGTAAGCCTAAAGGCTTACCTACAGGTTTTTGTGGCTTGGCCTTCAGGCTGACAATGTTCTGTGGTTCGATTAAGCCTAAAGGCTTACCTACAGATTTGAGTGGATTGATCTGAGCTTGTCTTATTTTTTGTCGCGTTGCGCCCAGCGAAAAAACAAGACAATGGGGTAGGGCGCCATGATCAGTAGGCCTAATGCAATGAGCGTCGAGACCAACACGATTGACTGCACGTCTTCTGAATTTTGGCTCATCAGTAAATAGAGTCCGTAAGCGAACATCATTAAGCCAAGCCAGTGCAGTATCGAAAAGACTTGCAGCAAACGTGAGTTATTGGCTTTCATCGGTTTGTGGGCTCTCCGCGTATGTGTTGTGCGTCACTAGGTAAACTTTGGCTTATTGTGCCATGTAGCTGCGCATAAAAAAGCCCCTCGAATACTGATACTCGAGAGGCGGTTATGCGTTTAGCGCAAATTCAGTCAGTGTTTTGCCACTTTGATTTCCAGCCATCGTATTCCGCTATGACGTCGTCAATCGCTTTTTGCTCAAAGGGGCGCAGACCGCTGAGCAGCATGTTTTTCATGCCGGTGCCGATGGTGTCTTCTCCAGCTTTGATATCAAAAAACAGCGACGCTTCGCCTTTTTTGCCATTGGCTTCAAACTGGGCGCCGGTGTAGGCAAGCGAAATGTTGTCTCCGCCACAGGTGTCTAGCGACAATGACATGCGGCGATACATGACGATGGGCCGTGCGGGGTTAATCATGACATCGTGTTCACGCATCATCGGCACAAGGATGTGTGGAAACGTTTGCCCAGAGAAGTTCACGTAGGCTTGGCTCAATTCATTCACAAAAGCTTTGTCGCCACAGCTTTGTTCGTCGTGGCGGGCGATTATAAAATCCGCGTCTTGCGTATCAATAAAACGGATCATGCCGGGGCTTTTGTTGGTCAGCACTGTTGACTGTTCAGTCACCATGCCGGCGAACTCTATTTCCATGTTACGGAATAAACCGTGTTGCTCTAGCAATACGGCGAACAATAAATCGCCCGGGACGCAGAATCGACGCGCTTCAACGTCGTGAATAGGGTTGAAATCACCCGCGATGTCTTTGGCGAAGTGACTCGCTTTTTCACGAGTGAACTGCAAGCTGTCGTTTGCTTGCTGATAATAGGTTTGCAAATTCATGGTTTTCTAGCCTGTGTTCGATTGGCTTTTGTATTTATTGTTAGAGTCAATTTAGGCTGTATGGCGCGGCTTTTTACAAAGATTTTAATGTTGACTTAATAACAAAGGTGTTTGCTTGCTCTTTGGGTCAAGTATAAGGACTGCACGGCAAGACACCTAGCATAGTGTCATGCGCAGGGCGTTGTCGCTACGGTTTATTGTTAAAAAAGCAACAGAATTAACGGGGTTTTAGCAGTTTTGCTGAGTCTACCGCATGGCGCATTCACAGAATGCGTGGTGTTTGTTGGAGGGCTTTGATTCTCGCCGTGCTGCCCAGATGCGATTGATCTGGGCGGCGCGCATTAGGTGCTACTTGGCAGCGTCCATTGACGCGTAGAAAGCTGCGATGTCTTCCATGTCTTGGTCTGATAGCGCTGCTACCATGCCGATCATTTGCGCGTAGTTAGCACCTTTGCGTGTGCCATCTTTGAACGCTTTGAGTTGAAGTACCATATAGTCGGCTTTTTGACCGGCGAGGTTAGGGAACATAGGGCCAATGCCTACGCCGTTTGCGCCGTGACAAGCTGCGCACATGGCTGATTTGCCTTTGCCCGCTTCTGCGTCGCCCGCTGCCATCGAGGTGCCACACATTGTTGCCAGGCTAATAGCCAGTAATATCTTTTTCATAGGGTATTTCTCCGCAATCGTACTTGTTAAACGCGTGTACTGAGAGTTTAGCTGCGTTAAACCTAACTACTTGCCTAACTCTCAAGATCATTTTGTTATTAGCGACCATTCTTTAAAAGCGTAGATGGCTTTGGCGCGCTACATGTTGAGATAATACACCTGTCATTGTTTATATTCAAAAAACATCATGTGTTTGGGTCGGTGTTTTGTTACCCAGAACAGATCTCATGAGGCGCTCGATACTACCGCGCATCAACAGAGCAGCGAGCAATGCGCCACTGACGTTGGCGACTAGATCCCACGCGTCTGGCATTCGACCGGGGCTGAAGAACTGCAAACACTCGATCAAAGCGCCCAAGGTTATTGAAAAAATGAGTACATTTTTAAATAACTTTCGATCTAGCAAAGGAAAAAACCAGCCACACAGTACAAAATGGGCACTGGCGTGTAGCACCTTGTCGAAGTGCGGTATTTTCTGGGGAGTGGTGACGGTGGGGCTAAGCGAAAGCCATAACATGGCGAGCACATAGACAGCGCCAAAGGCCCACCAAAATGTCCTGAAAGCAGCTAAATGTGTGTTGGTTTGTCTAGGCATTTGTGCGCGAAAATTTCCGGATCTAAGCTAGTGATGAATAAGACTTACTAGCGACACACCTGTTGTTTGTCTTCTGACAAGTTTCACGGTGATTTGTCGCTATTTAGGGGGTAGCGGTGACGCCAAAAAGGTCGTCAAAACGCTGAAATTTGAACTTTAACAAATGCAACGCCTAAGAGTAGGGGCTTTGCCTGCGGTTTCTAACAGAATAATGAAAAATACTGTGGTACATGTAATTGATCGTTTGCCGCCTGATGGTGCTGAGCGATTGATTGCGGAAGTGATAAAAAATCGCTGCAACGCCTTGAATTATCGAGTGTTATGCTTGGTTGAGGGAGGCGAGCTAGTAGCTGAAATTGAAGCGGCTGGTGTGCCTGTGGATATTTTAGGCAAAAAAGGCAAGATAGACCTGTCATTGATTCCGCGCATCAAAGCGTACCTCGATACACATCAGGCGGCTGTAGTGCATACACATTTGTTTACCGCTGATATGTGGGCGCGAATCGCGGCAAAGTGGGCGTCTGTACCTTGCATAGTGTCTACCGCGCACAGCGTCAATAGTTGGAAGGGACCGGTGCACAAAGTTATCGACTGGCTGCTGGCGGTGACGACAGACCGAGTAATCGCGTGTTCTGCAACTGTTGAAACCAGCCTGCGCGACCAGCGAATTCCGGCGAAAAAGATACTAACGGTCGCTAACGGCATCGATTTGGCTCGTATTGCCAATGAGCCTGCCGTCGATTTGTCAGCGCACCGGTTGAAACCCGATGCACCCATTTACTGTGTGGTGGGTCGTCTCAACGAAGCCAAAGGCCACAGCGACCTGCTGAAAGCTTTGGCTATTTACCGTGACGAAGGTGAAGATTTTAGCTGTGTTTTTGTCGGCGAAGGCGAGCTTCAAGGTGACATCGAGGCACAGATAGCCCAGTTGGATCTGGCGGATAGAGTCAAACTTTTGGGTTGGCACCCGAGTGCGATCGGTTTCATAAAGTCCGCCGATGTTTTGCTGATGCCCAGTCGTTGGGAAGGCTTGCCGATGACTTTGCTGGAGTCGATGGCTGCTGGGACGCCAGTGATAGCAACGGCTGTGGGAGGTATTCCCGACGTGGTAACACACGCACGAACCGGAATGCTGTACCCCGTGGGTGACGAGCAGGCTTTAGTGGCTGCGTTGCGTCGTTTGCAGTTTGAGCCAGGGTTAGCCAGTGCTATTGCCGAGGCTGCGGAGCTGCATGCCAAGCAAAACTACAGTGCTGAAAAAGTCGCTCGAGATTACGAAGCACTCTACGCACAAACAGCTTCGCTACCCGATCTCACGATTCAAACGCAAAGTGCTGCAAACGATGCACTCGCTCAACACGTGGACAATCATCATGCGTAAAGTTATTGCCGGTGCCTGCAGGCCAATTACTCGCCAGTGGAATCACTGGAACCCGGGTGCCCGCGTGCTGATGTACCATCGTGTCACTGATTTGGGCGAATTTGATCAATTAACCGTGACGCCTAGCCGTTTCGAAGATCAGTTGCGAGAGCTTAAATCAAAGCACCGTGTGGTGACACTGTGCGAGGCGATGCGTAGTGAAGAGAGCTCTGTTGTCATTACCTTTGACGACGGCTATCTAGATAATTTTCAAGAAGCCGTGCCGCTGTTGCAAAAATATGGGTTGCCCGCCACCATTTATCTAACCGCTGATTTTGTTGATCAAACAGCGTCTCATCCGCGCTATAAAAGCCGCGATCGGCTGCACATGGACTGGTCAGAAGTACGCGAGTTACAGGCGCAAGGGTTGGTGAGTTTTGGCTCGCATACCTGCACACATCCAATGCTGAGCGAGCTCTGCGATGAGCAGTCGCGTACCGAAATTATAGACAGTAAACATCGGCTAGAAGACAAGCTTGGCGCTTCGATGACTAGCTTTGCCTACCCGAATGGCAACTACGGTCAGCGCGAAATCGAGTTTGTGGAGCAAGCGGGTTATCAGCATGCTGTGACGGTCAAACCCGGCGCAAATCGCGGTGGAGTAGACGCCTTTCAATTGCGCCGCACCGAGGTCACTGATCGGGATGGCGAAGAAGAGTTTGCCGCAAAGCTCGACGGTGCGCTCGATCCAGTACACCTAATTTTAGACATGAAACGCGAGTGGCAGTTTGGTCGGCGTCGCGCAAATTCAATGGAATCTCCTGCATGAAAATCTTGTACCTGATGACGGAACCGTTTGGTTACGGCGGTGTTCAATCTGACATTCTTGCGTTGTCGGAAGACTTAAGCGCTCGCCAACATGAGGTCTACGTGGCAACGACAGAAGGCGAGTTGCTGGACGAACTCAAATCAAAAGGTGCGATTTTTTGCCCGATCGATTTTAATATTTCTGGCCTAGGCGGTATGTGGGCAGCGGCAAAAGCGCTCAACAACTTGGTCAAAGAGCACGGTATTGAATTGGTAGCGCCTCAATCAGTGCGCTCGTCGTTGGTCACGCTGCTGGCGATGAAGCTGATGCGCATGGGCGGAAAACGCCCACCCATCGTCACCACCATTCACAATATCCACAACCCGATGCATTTTCGATATGCAGGTTGGCTGCTGCGTGCGTGTGCTGATTACATTATTTTTGAATCACACTACGAACGAGATCGCTTATTGAGCAGTGGCTTACCTGCGCCTCGCAGTGGGGTGGTCCACAGTGGTATTGATGTTGAGCGCTACGCTCCGCGTGAACCTTCACAGCGCGTTCTAGACGAATTTAGCTTGGATAAATCCGAGCACAAAATTTTTGGCATCGTCGCTCGACTATCCGAGGAAAAAGGCCACAACTATTTACTCGAAGCTTTTGCCATGCGTGTCGCCGTTGACCCCTCGTTGCGGTTGATGGTGGTGGGTGATGGTCCCTTACGCGCTGAGGTTGAGGCCAAAATCGACGAGCTGAAACTGCGCGATACCGTGATCATGACAGGTGCCAGGCGTGACGTGGACGATATCCTGTCGGTGATTGACGCCTTTGTGCTCTCATCAACTCGGGAGTCGTTTCCGTTGGCGGCACGCGAGGCAATGGCCGCGGGTCGGGCGGTGGTTGCTCCGCGTATCGGCGGCTGCCCAGAAGTGGTGGACCATGAAGTAAATGGCTTTTTGTTTGAGTCGCGCAATGCCAAAGACTTGGCCAGTTGCATGGAAAAACTCACCGAAGGTGATACGGCCGTGCGCTTTGGACAGGCCGCGCGCAACAAAGTAGTGACGCAGTTTTCACGCGAGGCGTGGGTGGTGGGTGACGAAGAAATTTACTTGCAAGCGTTAGAAGGCCGTTTACAGCAGCGAGATCAAGAGACTGCCTAGGCCGTGGTCTGGTGATTCACTGATTATCTCGGCGGTGAGCAGGGTCTAAAGCAACACCCGACTTAGCGCGCAAAAAAGCCGCACCTTGTTTCCACAGGATGCGGCTTTTTATTGGCTGCGAAGTAGTATTTAACTTATTACTTCTCTGCCACTTTGGCAGGTTCTAACCACTCGTTAAACAATGCAAGGTCGGGCTCACCGAGCAAGCCTACGGCTTCTTGCAGGTCGAGCATGGCCAAGATGTAGTCGTAACGAGCACCCGCGTATTGGGCGGCGGCGCTTGACGTGCCGCGAATCGCGTTGAGTACGTCAACAGCCGTACGAGTACCGGCATCGTAGCCAGCTTCTGTGGCTTCAAGTCGCACTTCATTGGATTCGAGCGCGCGCTTTAGGGCGTTGACTTGGCTGATTCTGGCTTCGACTGTGGCGAACGCGGTGCGCACGGTGCGTTCTACATTGCGCTCGATGCCAACCATTTGTTTCTCGACGGCTTGCGCCAATGCACTGGCTTGGCGTTTGTTTGATGCAACTGCACCGCCGGTGTAAATGGGCAAGGTAAGTTGCAGGTTGATCGAATGCGATTCGCTATCACTCGAATAGGCGTTGGCGCCACTGATGTCTTTGTCTTGATAATTGCCGGTTAGGTCGAGGCTCGGGTAGCGAGCTGCGCCAGCCAGTTTGTAGCCAAGCTTTGCATTAGCCAAGTCTTCGCGTGCCGCGATGACGGTTGGGCTTTGGTTTTTAGCGGTTGTCACCCAGAGCTCAACATCATTGGGCTCAGGTGGTAACAAAGCGACGTCTTCCTTGAGTACATCGAGGTCGGTGACGTAGCTGTTGGTCATTACGCGCAGGATTTCTTCGGCGGCGCGGTTTTGGTTTTTGGAGGCGATCACGTTAGCCACAGCTGAGTCGTAGCTCGCCTGAGCTTCTTTGACGTCGGTGATGGCCACCAAGCCCACGTCGTAGCGACGCTCTGCTTGATCAAGTTGGCGAAAAATCGCCTCACGTTCGGCTTCTGCAAATGCGACTTCGTCTTGCGCGCGCAGCACGCCAAAATACGCCTCTGCGGTGCGGCTAACCAAGTCTTGCTGCATATTGGCGTGGTCAGCGTCGGCTTTGTTCAAAGCTACACGCGCGCGTCGTACAGTAATATTATTAGATCGGTCGTAGAGCGGCAGCGTGGCCTGCACGGCTGAGGTAAGCTCTTCTTCGCTTAAATTGCTGCGGTGTATTGTTGTGTCGCTACCGGTGACGGTGGCACCTAAGGTTGGCATGCGCGCGGACTTTGCAACATCTACAGCGGCTTCGGACGCGCGTCGTTGGTATTCGGAGGCGAAAATTGTCGGGTCGTTTTCGCGGGCCATCTCGAAGACGTCCATTAAATCGTTGGCCTTGGCGCTACCAGCGCCTAGGCTCAGCGCAAGTGTACATAATCCGGCAAGCGTAGAAATACGCATTGTTAGTTTATCCTTGGTCGTTTGCTGATATGCATACAGTCTAGATGACATGTGCGCAGCTCAGGTTCAAATTTTGTAAAGCAGTTCAAAGCCGCTAGGCGGCAAGGTATATAAATGGACAATCAGTACTCGCGCAAGCCACGGCTCTCACAGTGGCACGGTTACACGCTGGAAGACCCGTATGACTGGCTGCGTGCTGACAATTGGCAAGAGCTGAGCTCTCATCCGGAACAGCTGAACAGCGAGATACGTCAGTTTCTAGATGCAGAAAATGTGCACAGTGAGCGAGAATGCAAGGGTACAGAGGCATTACAGAAGAATTTATTTGAAGAAATGCTGGGCAGAATCCAGCAAGACGAGCAAAGTGTGCCCGTGCCCGACGGGGAATGGCAATACTACACACGCAGTGCAACGGGCGCGCAATACCGCTGGTTTTATCGCCAGCCACGAGGCGGCGGGCCAGAGCAGCTGCTACTAGACGGCAACAAGCTGGCCGAGGGGCAGGCGTATATGTCTCTGGCTGCGGTTGATCACAGCCCCGATCACAATTGGCTCGCGGTGGCGGTAGATGTCTTGGGCAGCGAGCAATACACCATTACGGTGAACGCATTAGTGGAGGGTGAATCATCGGCTTTGTGCATTGAAGGCAGCAGTGGCGACCTGCAATGGGCTGCCGATAGCTGCACGCTTTACTACACAACACTCGATGACAATCACCGACCGGATGCTGTGTGGCGCGTCAATATTCACGGCGGCGAGCCCGAGTGTGTCTATCGCGAGCAAGACCCAGGGTTTTTTGTCAGTGTAGGGGAGACTCGCTCAGGTCGGTTTATTGTTATTCATATTCACGACCACACCACCGACGAGCAATGGGTGTTGGACGCCACTGACCCAAATGCCAAGCCGCGCTGTGTCGCGCTGCGCGAGGCGGACATCCACTACGATCTCGAAGATTGGGGTGATCAATGGATCATCCACACCAATCGTCAAGGTGCGCTGGATTTTAAGCTGCAAATTGCCGATATCGAGAACGACGAGCCGCAGCATTGGCGTGATTGGTACGTGCCAGATGCCGGTGTGTTGCTCGACGATATTTTGCTCTTCGCCGATTATTTGGTGGTTGAGGAGCAGTACGATGCACTTCCTCGTATTGGCGTGAGCAAGCTAGCCGCGCATCCCGCCTCGCCGCAATTTAATTACATTCGTTTTGATGAAGCCTGTTATTCGCTTGGCTCAGGGGCGTCGTACGAGTTTGCCAGTACCGAGCTGCGCTTTCACTATGAGTCCCCGGCAACACCGGCTGAGCAGTGGTCGATGGACATGGCCAGTGGCGAGCGCACTTTACTCAAACGGCAAGTGATTCCTGCAGGCCACGACGTCAGCGATTACATCACTCGTCGTTGCCATGCCCGCGCGAGCGACGGTGAGCTGATTCCTGTGTCGGTGTTGCATCATCGCGATACTGCTCTGGACGGTACTGCACCAGGTTTTTTGTACGGCTATGGCGCTTACGGTATGAGTACCGACGCTGGCTTTTCGGTGGCTCGATTGTCTTTGGTAGATAGAGGCTTTGTCTATGCGATAGCGCACGTACGAGGCGGCATGGAAAAAGGCTATCAGTGGTATTTGGACGGCAAAGCGGAAAAGAAAAACAACAGCTTTGACGATTTTATCGCGGTGGCAGAATTGCTTGTTGAGCAACAGTGGGTAGCCGCTGATCAACTGTGTTGTTACGGCGGATCAGCTGGCGGTTTATTGATTGGCGCGGTTTTGAATAAGCGCCCGGATTTGTTTGCCGCTGCAGTAGCCGATGTGCCTTTTGTTGATGTGTTGGCCACCATGACTGATGCGAGCTTGCCGTTAACACCACCCGAGTGGCCAGAATGGGGTAACCCCATCGAGGACAAAGCGGCCTACGAACGCATCGCCGCTTATAGTCCGGTGGATAACGTAGCGGCGGTATCCTACCCACACTTGTTGGTATTGGCAGGCCTGACCGATCCGCGGGTTACGTACTGGGAGCCTGCTAAGTGGGTGGCAAAAATGCGCGACGTTGCGGTGGGTGACAATCTGTTGTTATTGCGCACCAATATGGATGCTGGGCACGGCGGCGCATCTGGGCGTTACGATTCGATGCGTGAAACCGCTTTTATCTATGCCTTTTTGTTGCTGGCGCTTGGCCGTAGCGGTTGACGGCAGCGAGCAAAAAAACTAAGCAGAGATACCACGATAAATCCGAAGCCAGCACTGCCACCGCCGCCGGAAGAGCCAATGAATATCGGCGTTTCAGGGTCCAGAGGGCAGGTGCTGGTGAAATCGCTGTAGTTTTCACTGATGGCGCTGGACACGGGAATGTCGCTGACATTCGTGACTGAATCTTTTGTGGCGTCAGCTATCCAGCTGCCATAAGAGGCTACAGAAGTGTAAATCGCCAAGAGGTTTTTTTGAGCGCAGCCAAAGCCATAGCTGACGACGCCTACCAGAGTGTCTTCACCTTGGCTGGTTAACAGTAGGGGGCCGCCGCTGTCGCCGCTGCAGCTGTCTTTACCGCCGTCTAAAACTCCTGCACAAATTTGGCTGTCCTGTACCGCTACTCCGTTATTACAACTCGAGAGCTCGTGTGTGTCGACGTTGACCTCTTGCAGTTCTTGCGGGTATTGGTCTACTTGTCCATCCACCGAAACTGCGTTTGTACGGCCCCAGCCAGTCGTCAGTGCTTGTAATCCAGCGCCAGGTTTGACCGTTGCGAGCCGCGCGACTGGGGCATCGGCTGGGCTGGCGAGCTTCAGCAGGGCAATGTCGTTGAATTGTTGTGTATCGTCGTTGGCGTAGGAGGGGTGTACGGTGATCGACTCAACGTCGTAAGTTGCACCGTCACCACTGTCTAATACGGTGGTGCCGATATAGAGCTCAAGATCGCTTGCAACAATCGCTACTGAATTGCGAAACATGCAGTGGGCAGCCGTCAGCGCCCAGTTTTCGTGGATGAGTGTCGCGCCACAAAAAGTGCCGGCCCATTGGCTGCCAAAGTTCTTGCGTGAGACTGCAACCATCCACGGGTGACTGTCTTGTACCGATTTACATCCGCCAATAATGCGTGGTTCTGCGTCACTCGCTAGGGCCGGTGCGATCACTAGGCAGCTGCCCAGTATGGCGTTTATCACCGATTGGCGCATGTTTGTATTCCTTGCAAGCAGATGCATTATGTTGAGCTGTTGTGTCGAGCTAGTGGTCGGTTTTTTGCCGAGTCGTCGGGCCCATAATCACACAAATTTTAACGCACCATTGAACCTGTATTGTCGCGCAACTGGTTGTTAGCTGCGTCTCTGGGCTAACATAGGCGGTTATTGCCTGTACTTAGGCACAAAACGCACCAGCTGTTTCTTCAACCGTCAGTACGGCACTGTAAGGAACTCTGCCACGTACTACATTCGGAGTTTGAGATGCCGCAGGCGCTTAAAATATTTTTTCTGAGCCTCACCAGTCTGGTGCTAGCTGCTTGTGCACCGTTGGCGCAGCTACAACCCTTGAGTGTAGTCGCTCAAGAGCACGATCCGCGCGTTGGCACGACACTCGATATTGCGCAAGTCATGCAGGTGCCTTCGGGTCAGATAACGGCTTGGTTCGACCCTGTGTTCAACGAACCAACCGATGTGTCGGTGATGAATCTATTTGGCAATGAGCTACAGCGCAACGGGCTGAAGTGCGGTGTGCGGTTGGCGCGCCCGGTGCCTCTGGGCGGTGATGCAGTGCAGATAGAAACAGGGTCGTTTACGGTCAGACGCATTGTGCGCGAAAGTGACCCAAGGGGCATTGATCCGGCGACGGTGAGCCGGCACGACGGTTTTTCTTCTGACATCACCCTAATTTATCGTGTTGACCTCAGTTCGGCCCAGCAACCGCAGGTTGCGGCGTTGTTTTGCAGCCAACGGCACGCTGTTTTGTCTCGTGGCGAGTTGTACCCGAGCGCGGTTGATCTGCGCAAACAAGCCGGCGATAAGCTGCTTTGGCCAGAGCTATAGCCACACGGTAAACACAAAGCACAGCTCGATAGGTTAAACTGCGCGGCTTTTCACACAACAGAGAAAATGCTGCCGCATGCAATCCATTGACGCCCAGATCAGCGCAGAGCTCAGCCTCAATCCACAGCAAGTAAACGCTGCCGTTACTTTGTTAGATGGCGGTGCCACGGTGCCGTTTATCGCCCGATACCGCAAAGAGGTGACTGGCGGACTCGACGATACCCAGTTGCGCAATCTGGAGGAGCGGTTGCGCTATCTGCGTGAACTCAATGATCGCCGTGAGGTGGTGCGCAGTACGATTGAATCGCAAGGCAAACTCGACCCAGCGCTTTCGGCTAAGTTGGATTCTGCGGCGAGCAAAACCGAACTTGAAGATTTGTACCTGCCGTTCAAGCAAAAGCGTCGTACCAAAGCGCAAATCGCTCGTGAAGCGGGGCTTGAGCCGTTGGCACAAGCGCTGATGGATGATCCGAGCCAAGACCCGACGGTTGTCGCGACTGGGTATATCGATGCGGACAAGGAAGTGGCAGACGCCGCTGCGGCGCTAGACGGCGCGCGCCAGATCATCATGGAACAGGCGGCTGAGCGAGCAGAGTTGGTTGCGCGGTTGCGCGAGCGGCTCTGGGATCAAGGCGTGATCAGCAGTGAACTGGTCAGTGGTAAGGAAGAAGAGGGCGCCAAGTTCAGCGATTATTTTGAATTTAGCGAGCGCGTCAATAAGGTGCCGTCGCATCGGGCTCTGGCAATGTTTCGCGGCCGCGACGCTGGTGTGCTGTCGCTAAAACTGGACCTCCCACACGATGACCCTAGCACGGTGCATCCTGCCGAATTGTCTATCGGCGCCGAGCTAGGAATTCAAGATCAGGGGCGTCCCGCAGACAAATGGCTACGCGATACGGTGCGCTGGAGCTGGCGGGTGAAGTTGCATACACGCTTGGATTTAGATTTAAAAACTCGTCTGCGCGAGCACGCCGAAGAAGAGGCGATTGCGGTTTTTAGTCGCAACATTAAAGACGTGCTGATGGCGGCTCCCGCTGGGCCGCGCGCCACGATGGGGCTCGATCCCGGTATTCGTACCGGCGTCAAAGTCGCCATTGTTGATGAAACCGGCAAAGTGCTGGGCACCGACACTATTTATCCGCACCCGCCCAAACGTGCTTGGGATCAGTCGATCGCGACGATGGCGGCTCTTTGTAAGCGCCACAACGTGCAGCTAGTGGCGATTGGTAACGGTACAGCGTCGCGCGAAACCGACAAATTAACTGCTGAAATGATGAGTAAATACCCAGAGCTTGGGGTAAGTAAAGTCATGGTCAATGAAGCTGGTGCGTCGGTGTATTCAGCCTCAGCGTTGGCCGCTGCTGAGTTCCCCGATATGGATGTTTCACTGCGTGGTGCTGTGTCTATTGCGCGTCGTTTGCAGGACCCCTTGGCCGAGTTGGTGAAGGTTGAACCAAAGGCAATCGGTGTGGGTCAATACCAGCACGACGTGAATCAGACGCGTCTGGCGCGTGCACTGGATGGCGTGGTGGAAGACTGCGTAAACGGCGTAGGTGTTGATCTCAATATGGCTTCTGCGCCGTTGTTGTCGCATGTGTCTGGTCTGAACAAAACCTTGGCCAAAAACGTCGTTGAATGGCGCGACGCTAACGGCGCGTTTAAGAGCCGCAAACAACTGCTAGATGTGCCGCGTCTTGGGCCGGTGGCCTACGAGCAGTGTGCAGGGTTTTTGCGCGTTCGCGAGGGCGATAATCCGTTGGATGCCAGCGGCGTACACCCTGAAGCGTACGGAGTAGCTGAGCGAATAGTCGGTAAGTTTGGCGGCACGGTGAGCGATCTCATCGGCAACGCGCCTTTTTTGAGTAACTTGAGCGTGACTGACTTTGTCGATGAGAAGTTTGGTGCGCCAACCGTTGCCGACATCATTGATGAGTTACTCAAGCCTGGCCGCGATCCGCGACCTGCTTTTGAAACGGCAGAGTTTCGCGAGGGCGTAGAAACGCTCAATGACCTAAGCAAAGGCATGCGCTTGCAAGGTGTGGTGACGAACGTCACGAACTTTGGCGCTTTTGTCGATATCGGTGTGCACCAAGATGGATTGGTGCATATATCGGCACTGGCTGATCGCTTTGTCAAAGACCCACATGAAGTGGTCAAGGCGGGTGATGTGGTGAAAGTGACGGTGATGGAAATCGACATCAAACGCCGTCGAGTGGGCTTGAGTATGCGCAGCGACGCTAACCCCGACGCGCAACCAGCGACTGCATCGGCTGCTCCAGCTAGCGGCAAAGCTAACGATAGGCGCCAACCACGACGAGAGAGCAACAAAAGCCATTCACGGCAACAGAGCTCGGCCGATACAGGTAACAGCGCGATGGCAGATGCTTTGCGGGCTGCGATGAAATCCTGATCCACACATGGTGTTCATGGTGTTGATCAGCTATACCACCATTGTTTATTGATGAATTTGTGATTGTCAGATGATGCCTTTAAAAGTAATTCGTTATAGCGCTTGTCTTTTGGCGGCCTTCGCCTTTAACTCAGCTCAGGCTGGGCGCTTTTATCTGCCGCCAAACGACGTGCCGTTTGTCGGTCGAATTCAGCACTACTCGACGATAAAGTCGGATACCTTGTCCGATATTGCTCGTCTGTATGGCGTGGGTCATGACGAGATTGTGGCGGCCAATCCAGACGTCGATGTTTGGATGCCGGGCGTTGATGTTGATGTGGTGTTGCCGACACGGTTTATTCTGCCGGGGAGCGTGCGCAAAGGTATTGTGGTCAATCTGCCCGAAATGCGGTTATATCACTACAGCGAGGACGAGCACGGGCGTTCGGTGGTGACAACGCATCCCGTCAGTGTGGGCCGTATGGACTGGCGCACACCGTTGGGCCAATCCAGCATCGTAGCTAAAGCAACTGACCCTAATTGGTACCCGCCAGCATCTATCTTGGCCGAACACGAAGCGGATGGGGACCCGCTGCCGCGAATCGTGCCGGCTGGCCCAGACAATCCGCTGGGTCGTCACATGTTGCGTTTGGGGATTCCCGGCTATCTTATCCACGGCACAAACCGACCTTATGGCGTGGGCATGCGCGTCACCCACGGTTGCCTGCGTATGTACCCTGAAGACATCGAGTGGCTCTACAGCGAAGTGCCCGTAGAAACTCAGGTTGTGTTGCTCAATGAGCCCTACAAGTTGGCGAGATTGGGTGATCGGTATTTTATTGAAGTACACCAGTCACTTGAAGAAGAGCCTGAGCTCGCCACCGAGACGCTCAGTAACGTAATGCAGGAGATCGAGCAGGCTGCAGGCAAGCAAGCGGCGGCTGTTGTTGATCAGGTAGCGCTGCTAAAACTCGTAGAAAATGCCAGCGGGTTGCCAGAAGTAGTGCCTTTGTTACCGCAGATAGATGAGCCGAGCGAAGACGAATTCAAGCACGTAAAGGACTCTCAGTCCGGTGCTGCTCAGGCGTCGACTGCTGATTCTATTCCAGAATATTCCGCTTTGACGGAGTAAGGGGTGCCTAGAAGTTAAGGCGCTTAAACAAACAAAGGCCCGTCGAAAACGGGCCTTTGAGAAATCTCTTTAGCGTCTAAGGAGATTTATTTGTACATGCTTTTCTTGAACATGCGGTCGAGTTTGTCAGCAAACTCAGTTTTGTTCGCTTCACAGCATGCGTTGGCTTTTTCAGCTTCTGCTAGTGCTTTTTCGGCCATGGCCAAGGCTTGACGCGCTTGTTCGTTGGCGACGTTAGCAGCTTCTACAGCAATCTGCGCAGTCGCCTGCGAGGCGCCAATTTCTTCTTGTAGGGCTGTGTCGCCCTTGGTGGCACAGCCGCTGGCCAATAATGCTACTGCGAATGCCACACCGATTTTGCTCAATTTCATTGGATATCTCCTAACTAAAAACAAAGGGTTAGAGGATTGTCCGTCCAGTTCGCCTACAAAAAAAACAGCAAATTGCTACCGCCAGTGGGCAATGGCAATGTGCCTTTGCGCGCTGACTTGTGTAGCAGCTGTTTATTTTGTCTGCTCGGGGCGTGACAAACACCTAGTACGAAAGCTCAACCACGCATTTTAGACCTAATTTTTCACTATGTATCGCATTAGATACAGTTAAGTGAAAAATTATTAGGAGAGTTGGGGGAACGAAGTGCCTGTTGCTTACTGAATAACGACCCGAGTACCTATCGAGACGAGCTGGATTAGGTGGTCGATTTGGGCGTTGTTTAACGCAACACAACCGCTTGTCCAGTTGAGTCGACTGTGGATGTCGGCGTCCGCATTGCCGAGGCCATGAATGCCCAGCGCACCGCCGATGGCGGTACTTTGCGGAGGCACTTTGTTGCGATCCCAGGCGGTGACGATCTTGCGGTGTTCTATGGGTGTGAGTGCACCCGTGCGCAAGCCGCGCTCCGCGTACGAGAGATTGGGGTAGTCAAAACCTAAAAAAATACGGTATTTGCTGTTGCGATTGATCCAACGAATACGAAAACTCCCCACGGGAGTAATAGCGTCTCCTTGGCGTTGCTTTAACCCGATGCCGCCACGGCCCCACGCGATATTCTGGTAGAACACCACTGGCACGTCACCCAACATCACTTCGAGGCGTTGTTCTTTTTGGTTAAGCAGTAACCAAAGCTCGTCTGGTTCAGGTGGAGGGCTAAGGTTTATGCTTGCCGCTGAGGCAGGGCTCAACGCTGCACACAGCAACGTGAGACAAAAGCAAAATATGATAGCCAACCGATTTTTCATAAATTGTTTGCAAGCGATTAATGTGCCGAGTTTGCGGCCTTGTTGTTACTACCAAAGATAGTCTCTATCAGGCGACCGATAGACAGCCCTTGCAATAAAATAGATAAAACCACCACAACGTAAGTCAGTGAGAGCACGGTTTCTCGCATCGGCCCTTGTGGCAAACCCAAGGCCAGTGCGACTGAAATTCCGCCGCGTAAACCGCCCCAAGTGAGTAGCGTTGTGAGTCGAGGATGAATACTTGTGCGCACGCCAAGTGCGCTTGTTGCAAGCCACACACTGATATAGCGCGAGCTGAGGGTCAGTACTGCCATTGCAACGCCAGCGCCCAGAACGGTGCTAGAGAACTGAACCAGCATCACTTCGAGGCCGATGAGCAGAAACAAAACCGCGTTGAGTATTTCGTCAAGCAGCTCCCAAAAGGTATCTAGGTGCGTGCGAGTTGTCTCTGACATGGCTTTGGCGCGACCGTGATTGCCAATCAGCAGCCCGGCCACCACCATGGCTAAAACGCCCGACACGTGCAGTTTGTGCGCGAGGGTGTAGCCTCCCATGACGAGCGCAAGGGTGAGCAGAACTTCCACTTGGTAGCTGTCGACGTCGGACAGCATCCAGTACACCAAGGCTCCACAAGCAAGGCCTAGTGCAATACCGCCACCCGCTTCTAAGGCAAATAGCTTGGCAATACCTGCGGCATCAGCGCCAGCGTCACCACTGGCGATACCCAGTAGGGCCAAAAAGACCACGACCGCGATTCCGTCATTAAACAGCGATTCGCCAGCGATTTTGACTTCGAGGTCCTTGGGCGCGCCGGCACTTTTGAGAATGCTCATGACCGCAACGGGATCGGTTGGGGAAATTAAAGAGCCGAACAATAGGCAGTAGATAAGTGGGAGTTCGATGCCAATCATGTTCAAGATGAAATAGCTGCCAAAGCCAATAATTGCAGTGGAAAGCAATACACCTGCGGTAGCGAGCAACGCGATAATAGCGCGACTTCTCAGCAGGCTTTGCAGATCGACGTGCAGCGCTCCGGCAAACAACAAAAAGCTCAGCATGCCGTCCATTAAGGTGGTGTTGAAGTCTATCTCTCGTAGCCAATGTGCGCCGATCGCCGCAGGGTCCAGCGGGCCAAAATGTCCCACCAACACCATGATCAGCGAGAAGATCAACGCGATCACCATGATGCCGATTGTGGTGGGTAGGCGAATCAGGTGGTAGTTAAGCCAGGCAAATAGAGCGCTGGCGACTACCAGCAAGCTTGCAGTTTCAAACATAAGAGATGGGCTTTTTTAAAAGTTATGCTTTGAAACTAGCACATAGAAGACCGCAACTCCGTTTTGTACGTCGCTAATTGCTTGAGGGAGGGCTGCGCCAATTGCGCGAGAAATGGGAACTCAAAAAACTCATTTGATCGCCGCGGATTCTTTTGGAGTTCATTAAAGCAAGGTATTCAGCTCGATTGGGCTGATACGGCACAGCCAGCAGCGGCATCTGGCAGGCTTCGGGTGTGCGGTCGCCTTTGCGTTGATTGCAGCGCCTGCACGCTGTGACTAGATTGCTCCAGCAATCGCGCCCGCCTTTGGAGGTAGGGATGACATGATCGCGAGTGAGAAACTCCGCCTGAAACTGCTGGCCACAGTAAAGGCATAGGTGGTGGTCGCGATTAAAGAGTGCTTGATTGCTGAGTGACGCGAGGTGTTTTTTGGTGTTTTGAATCGGGCCTCGGCAGGCGATAATTCCGTGCAAGGCGGCACAGGAGCGGTGGCCACTGCGCCTATTGGTGCCGCCGTAGACTTCTACTAGGGGTTCCCCGAGCGTCCAAGCGATGATATCTCGACTGTACAAGCAGGTAGCTTGTTGCCAGTTGAGCCATTCTATTGGCGCGCCCGCAATGTTTAGTCGCAGCACGCGTATGCCAGTCAAGTGTTCCATGTGCGATATAATCCCACCGGTGTTGTCTGTTGGTTATGGCAGAGCTATTGTGCGTGCGCCACGTGCCACAAACGCATTATAGTTACTGCTTATTTGTACCACACAACGCTTTCTTCTGAATTTTATTCTGCTGTCGCTTGTCAGAGGTCTCCACTGGAGAAAACATATTGCACAAACAACTCAACCATGCCGACGTGGCGTTACCTTGGCATTACAAAGTGCGGCGCTCAGGTCGAGCCAAACGCATTCGCTTAAGCTACACCGCCAGTGCAGGGCTGGAGTTGGTCTTACCCACCCGTGCGGCACTAAAAGACGGGGTAGAGTTTATGGCGACGCAATCCGAATGGATCGAATCTATAGCAAAACGCTATGCGGTTGATTTACAAAAGCCGCCGGGTGCACCAGCTGTGCCGCGTGTGATCGAACTCAAAGCGACCGCTGAAAGCTACCGAGTGGAGCGCGGTCGAACTTTGGGTCTGCGTGAGCAGGAGAATTCGCTTGAGCTGAAAGCAACGCCCGAACAAGCGCCACTGTTATTGCAGCAATGGATGCAGCATAAAGCCAAGCAAGTATTGCTGCCTTGGTTGGCCGAGTGCTCAGCACGCACGGGTTTAGTTTACTCACGTGTTGGCGTTCGCAATCAGTCTAGCCGCTGGGGGAGTTACTCAAGCCGTGGAGCTGTCAGCCTGAATTGTCGGTTGTTATTGCTAGAGCCTGAAGAGGTGGAATATGTGTTGTTGCACGAGCTCTGTCACAGCAAATACATGAATCATTCATCGGCGTTTTGGCAATTGTTAGAGTCAGTGTGTCCCGACGCGATGGCGCTTGATCGTGCGGTTGACGATGCTGCCAAGCAGGTGCCAGATTGGATCTGCTACAAGCCTTAATTCAGCCGACTACTTAAATTTAGTCGGTGTCGTGGATGGGCTTTGGGCTACCCATAAAAAAGAGATAGTCCAGCCGGTTCAGGCGGTGGCGTAGTAACCACACAGAAATCACGCAATTGAGGCTGCTACCGACTACCAATCCGTAGCTAATGACCAGCACATTGTCTTGATGACTCGCACCCACTGCCAAGGTGATGAACAGTAAATGCAACATGGACAATGCAAGCAGCTCGCGATCTCGTTGTAGGTAGAACAACAAGCGCATGGTGCATAGAGTCACCATCTGCAGGCCGACGTGCACAAGACTTAGCGGCAGCATCCAGCTAGGCCACTGAAAAGTTGACCATTGCTGATCCAGCAGTTGGTCAATGGCTAGGGCGACTACAACCGCGGCGATCAAGGCAATATGCACTCGTTGCATCCCAGACAAGGCCTGAAAGACCAGATTGTTTTTATGGTAATCCAGTGTGTTGAGATTGCCGCCGCCGTTGGCTGCGTGTTCAAAGGCGAATAGCGCTTCTTTAAAGCGCTTTTCAAGCGGAGTCCAAGCGATCATCGCAACGGGCAATAACAACAAGTAGGCCGTGCTCTGGCTGTCTTCGAGAGAGCGCATAATAATACTTGGTTCAGCGGGTGAGTGCGCTGAAGGTCGGCTCAACCATAAGGCTAAACACAAGCTTGTGCCAGCTAGTGAAAGTTCCATAGACGCCGATCGACCTATCACCAACGACAAGCTGATGCGGGAGGGTCGAGGTAGATATTTGGTCAGGGACTTTGCTTGCAACAAAAGCATCGCGGCGATAGCGCTTAGCCATGCCAGCGAGTAATAGCTCAGCCCGGCCATTGGCTGATAAATGGCAGCCAGCGCGAGTATGCCGCAGCCAACTAATACGCTATTAAAGACGGCATCTTGTTTACCACTGCTGAACAAAATCACGGACAATATCCAGCAGTTTGCCATCAATACAACTCCAGCTAGCTGAATTGCAAGATGCAAGGGGTCACGAAAATATTGGCTTTGCGTGACTAAAACCAAAGCGAGCGCAACACTAAGCGCCAGCACCACAAGTAAACAACCCAGTGCATCTTCGATAACATGCTGTGTTTTTCCCGTTGATATTCGATAGCCCACCGAGCGATTGATTATGGGTAGCATGCTACCAGCGATAACAGTGGAGTAGATCAACGCCATGATCAGGTCTTGGCTCAAACTCTGCACAGAACTTCCGTGTAGCCAGAGTTGTATAACTCCCCAGGCAGTCATCAGAACATACGGCAGTGACCAAGCGCTCGCGCTGAGCGTAAGCGGTGTGCTGGGCGTTTCTACAGGGCGAAATTTCAACAACATATTAAGCCGCCTGCGCCGGGCTTTGGTACAACGTGCGGTAACGTTGCAGCATCACATCCAAAGTGTAGTAGCGGTTACAGCGTTCTACGCCAACTAACCTCTCTTTGCTCCATTTAACGCGATTATCTAATAAGGCAAAAATAGCATTGGCTGTGGCGGCCGGATCGGCAATGGGCACTACTGCGCCACTGGGGCCTAGTTCTTGGTCTTGCGGCTCGCGACCCTCAATAAACTCTCGACAGGCACCGACGTTGGTGGCAACCACAGGTACGCCAGCCGCTTGTGCATGTTGTAGCGAGATGGGTGGGGTGTCTGCCAAGCTGTTAACGACCAAAACGCCTATGCGTGGGTAAATTGTGCTTTCGTCTTGATCTCCGAAAAAACGCAGGTGGTTATAAAGCCCTAAGTTTCTGACCAGCGATTTACATTCTTTGGCGTAGTGTGGATCAGAATCTAACGATCCAACTACCCAGCCACTGACGTGCGGCATGTGCTCCCGTAGGCTTGCAATAGATCGAATAAAACCTTTGATGTCACGCGACGGCACAACTGATCCAATCGTAGCCACGATGGGCGGTGGCCCAGCGGAGTGTTGCGTGAACAAGTGAAAAAAATGATCGGTGTCTATGCCGTCTGGAATCAGGTGTATGGGCTTGTCTTTGTTTATTTCTTCACGGCTGAGTTCAAATTGATACTGAGAAGTCGTGGTAACAGCAGTCGCGTGATCATTTGTAATACGCTTCATAGCTTCCCGTAGGCGTAGCCAAAGGTCTGCGTACTCCATGGAGTTGAGGGTGGTGATCGATGAGCTGTCTGTCAACAGGTTTTGTTGTTTGGGCAGGGTTTGACTGCCTTGGTTGCTGCTGATTAAACGTGCGTCGTTCCGACGTTGTAATAAGGTGCCTAGGTAACCTGCGTAGCCTTCGGTTAGTGCATGATAACAATTTGCCGCCGGCAACGAATCTACCAATTCTGAGAAGGCATAGAGTGGTGCAAGTAGCGCGCGACTGAGATGAAAAAACTCTTTAAATGAAGTGCCCGCAGCGTTTTCGGTGTAGCTGTCGCGCAGCATTTGCCAATTGGCTTCGCTGTGTAAAAACGCCTCGTGCGCGCCTTGGGGAGACATATCCAACTGGTGCTGAAGCTTCTCCATAGAATCGGCGATTTTTAAATTTTGCCCCATATAGAGAGATTTTAAAAGCTCTGAGGCTGCAGGCAACGCCTTCCCGCGCCGCGTCACTCGGCTGCTTTGCGGAATCTCCCATGCCTTGCGAATATCTATGTTTAGATAGTGGTAGTCCACATGGTCTTCGAACGGATTTTTGGCAACCTGATGATTGCTGTCTCCGCTGTAAATCGCAACCACAGAAAACCGAATCGTGGGCATCGAACTGATCAATTTGTCTACCCAAGGCTTTATGTTTTTGCCTTGGAATTCGCCGTGGTGCTCGTAGATGATGCACACATCAAAAATTTCTGTGTCCATTAAACACCCACGGCCCAAGTATCCAGTACTTTGTTAAAGCGACCCGAGTGTTGTCGAATGGGGGTGAGGTTTTGCAAGCACGGTAAGATTAAATCATAGCGTTGTTCAACAAAGGCGCACTCGGCAAGATAGGGCAAGACCTCATCGTGGCATTGTCCAAGTGCCATAGCTGTTTCAAAGTCCTCTCGTGCGCCTTGTGCTTGATTCAACTTGAGTCGAATACGGCCGCGCTGAAAATGCAGCTCCGGTGAATTCTCGTTGCCGGTCATGGCACGATGCAAGTGTGCGTTTGCACGCTGCAAAAAACCTTCAACGGCTTCGGCATCAGCTAAGCCTTGGTACGCTAACTCCCACAGCTGAGACGCGGCTTCGGCTTGCACCTGTGTGTCGTTTAGTGAGTCAGGGTTTTTATCCATCACCTCTAACAAACTTCCTATCTCGAAATAGACACTGGTGTTTCGTCCTTCGAGCAGTTCAAAAGCGGTTCTACGAACGAGCTCTGATTTGTCGTCGAGTGCGGCTTGCAGTATAGGGCGTGCCGCGTGTGGTCCGAGCTTACTGGTTTTGTTGAGTGCGTCTAATCGTGTTTCAGGGTTCGGGCTGTGTTTGACCAGCGCACTGAGTGCGGTGGTGCTGAGGTGCCGGCTGTTGACGGTGCTGAGATTCGATTCCATTGGGTTGATAACTTGCCACGCGCTCGTGTCTTGTTGTCCAGCGCGGCCAACGTCACTCGTTAAAATGGCGAACAACAACGGCCCGACCAGAGGCAACAACAACGATAGACAAAAGAGCGCAAAGCGACCGGTGCTGGCGTGCGTATCTTGGAATCTTGCTGAAGCGCCCATGGCAAAACAGGAAGAAGCGATTAAATGCAGTAGAAACGCCAACATTGCGTCGCTTATCGAACTGGGGTTGCCAATTAACCACAGCGCAGCGAGCAGCTCTAAGCACAGCGCCAAAAATATTAGATAGTGTTTAACCATCGTCAGTCAGGTCCATCATGGCGAGCAGCTGCTCGGGTTGGTCTTTGGCCTTGACGACATGGACTTTAAAGCCGTTGACGTTGGTGTTTAGATCGATCGCATACCGGGTTGCGAGCAGCTGTTGCAAGCGTTCGTGCAGCAGGTCAAATTCACTGCGGTCTGTTAGCGAGCAGAGCAAAGTCAGGCGTTGCGTGTTGTTGTGGTTTTCGAGCAGCGGGTGGTCGAGCCCGCGCACGTTGTCGCGTATGAAGGTAGCCGCTGTCGTTGCCACCTGTGAGGAATGAAATGTCCATTGCACGAGAGTAGAGGGCAAGCCAAAACTCGAAGCGTCGTCACAGGCGCGTTTGATGTTGTGTTTGAATATTTGTTTACTGTCAGCCGAGGCAACACTTTCAGTGGTCGAAATCATATGACCAATGTGCGCAGCTAGCACGGCCATCAGTGCTAGGTTCTCTCGGTTAAACGATAAAAATGGCACCTTATGCACACAAACAATTGCGCGCACATGATTGTTGTTATCAACGATAGGAGCAACCGCCAGTGGGCTTTTTGCGTTGAGCGAAGCACGTACGTCGGTGACCGCTAGCATTTTCCGCTGCGCGATTGCTTCAGAGACCAAGGGGTCGTTTACTTGCAGTGACGGTGGCTCGCCTATCTCTGCGGTGGCCTCGATGACAACTGTGCTTTGTTGCTGGGTGCCGTCGTTACTGACTAGGTGCAATGAGGCGCTCTGAATCCAAGTCAAACTATCAAATTGCAGCAGTAGCTCGGGGCCTCTGTCCGCGAGTGGCAGTTCTTGCTCTGTGTGGGCGAGCAGAGACGTGTGCAACCGTTGAAGAGACTCACGTAACGTGTCTACACCTCCGACAACGCGTTGCTCTAGTCTCGCGTGCGACAGCTGCAGAAGGTGATGGCTCTGGCTTATCTCATCGAGCAGCTGGGCGTCGTGCTGCCTCGCCGAGACGGTAGCGATGTGTTTCTCACGCCAATAGTCACTAAAGTAGCCGCAAAGCAGAGCGACCAGTATGGGGCCTAAGTGAGCCATCGCTAGCGGTTCGGGGGTGTTGCCCAGTATTTTTTGCACCAAGCTGCTCATCAGCACCCATATCAACGCTGACAATACGGCTGCAGCGCTACCGTGGCGCAAAGAGACAAAAGCTAGCGGAAGGGCGGAGAGCACAGGCCAGTTACTGTAAAAGTACGAGACGGTATTTAGGGTGGCGGCTAGTCCGGCAAGCAACAGTATTTCAATCCATGCACCGGACGCTATTCGCGTCGCGGCCGCGGCGTCTTGCCCGTATCCATTGAGTTGAAACTTGCCGATTTTCATCAGGTGCATTTTTGCCAGATCTGGTCACTTGGAGCGAATTTTTACTAAAGTCGCAGCGGTAGGGCAGTTAGCGGCTGATTTTTGAGTGGCTTTGGCGGCAATTAGAGCACTTCAACCCTAAAACATGCGTAAAAAGCTCGGTGGATTTGATCCGTTTGGACTAAAACTAAAGACAGATATTGCTTCCGAATGTTGATAACCGTCGATTTACAAATATGAACTCGCTTGAAAAGGGCCTTGTGCAGGGTAAATCGATACAGCTGCGACCGCGTATTTGGCTCGGTTTAGCCGCGTGGGTGCTGGCTTTGCTCGGGTGGGTTGCATGGTCGCAATGGTTACCGCCACTGCTAGCCGTGCCCGTCGCGATTATCGTTGCAGGGGCTTCGGCCTTGGTGTGTTTGGGTAGCTCGGAGTTGGGGCGTGCCGTCTATGCGGTCAGATTGAGCTTTCAAGAAGGTTTGCGAGATCCACGCGACACGCTTGAGAGCATCATGGTGTTGTCTGAGCATTCACGCCGTAACGGTCTGTTGGGCCTCGCTGATGTAGAGACCAATTGGCTGCCGCTGGCTAAGGCTTGCCATCTGGTGGCTACGGCTGCTGACGACAGTCAGATCAGGCAAGAAGCGCAGATAGCCGCGCAGGCCGCAAAGCAGCGTATAGACGGTGCGATATTGACACTGGCTTTGACCAGTGTGTGTGTCGTAGTCACTGGCGCGTGCTTGTTTGTGCTGAGTAAACTCGGTGCCAATACACCACCACTCGTTGGCTGGGCAGCACTTGCTGCATCCTTGTTGGTGGTAGCTATTGCCTTGTTACCTGCCATTGCCAGGTTGGCGATAGCGCGTAGCCGAGAGCTAGTTTGTCTGTTTATCGCTTACGAAGGGGCGGTGAATATGTTGCATGACAACAATATGGAATCTGTGTACCGGGAGTTAGAAGCCTACATTCCTGGCGGCATTCGTGCCGACGGTGGTTAATTTAGTTGAATGTCACTTCAAATATATGCAAAGTGTTCATGAAACTCGGTAGTTCGCCTTTTCAGTGCTGGCGAGAAAGTCAATTTGACGAGCAAATTTTTTAGGTTTTGATATGGGCTTGATTTTTAAACGTGACGAAGCAAGCGGAATAAAACTCCGCATTGCAGACGACTCCAGTCGCGGTGCCTATCGTGTTGTACCAGACCGTGACGACCCCGTTTTGTTACAAATTGAAGGAGAATTGGTCAGAATTCTCGATATCAGCGCGACGGGGTTTTCTTGTCTAGCGGAAGATCTCGGAGAGGGCATGCGCTATCGCGTCAGGCTTAATTTGCCTGACTACCCAGACGAGATTGAAGCCTATGCAGACGTCGTGAATATTGACGAAACCTGTGTCGCACGCTGTCGCTTCAGTAACTTGGATGAGCAGCAGCAAGATTGGCTACACCGTTACGTTTTGGTCCGCCAGAAGCGAGCGATCAAAGCTACTCGGGTTCACGAATTCGACTGAGTCTCAAAAGAAATATGTGAAGTGTTTACAGAAATGGCGGATTTATTGCCTGAACACTTTCATAAGCCTGTTCTAATATCGGCTTGTAATATTACTCTCATCCATCGACCGCGCACTGTCGATTAACCGTTTTTGGTCTTGCAGTTATCTGTTTGGCCAAGCTGTTTTCGTAGCTTGGTCGCATCGTTTTGAACGGGTTTTGACCGCTGTCATGCACTGCTCTGATTCACCAAAAAATATAATCAACGGCCCATTGGCGATCTACAACGCCGAGCTTGAGGCGGGTACACTCACGGCTGATCCGGCGCAGGCGAAACTGATGTTGAGTTTCCAGCGGCTGTATATGGACTTAGCGACGGCTTCTTCGGTTAAACCGCCTCGGCCTGTGGGCGTTTTCAAAAGATTGCTCGGTAAAAGTACAGCAACGGCTGCAGCAGCTCCACCGCTGGGCCTGTATGTTTGGGGCGGCGTGGGCCGTGGAAAAACGCATCTCACCGATCTCTTTTTTGAATCGTTGCCGATGCAGCAGAAGTTGCGCCTGCACTATCACCGCTTCATGCAGAAGGTACACCATCAGCTACGTGATCTTGGAGAGATAGAGGATCCGCTCGAACGTGTTGCCGAGTCGCTGGCAGCCGAGGCTCGTGTTATCTGCTTAGATGAAATGCACATCAATGACATCACAGATGCCATGCTGATGCATGGATTGCTCAGCCGCCTGTTTGATCGTGGTGTTGCGCTGGTCACTACCTCAAATGTGCCGCCTTCGGGTCTGTATCGAGATGGTCTGCAACGCGATCGGTTTTTAGCGGCTATCGACTTGATGGAAAAACACTGCGAAGTGTTGGAGTTAGACACCGACACGGATTATCGCCTGCGCACTTTACGCCAAGCGAAAATTTACCACGTACCAGTTGATGCGCAAGGTGAGCAGCAATTGGCTCAGAGCTTTCAGCAGTTAGCGCCGTCTACTGTATTGATGCCCGGCATACTCGACGTGAATCAGCGGCCTCTGGCTGTGCAGGCAAAGGGCGAGGGTGTTGCTTGGTTTCAGTTTGCAGAATTGTGTGAGAGTGCTCGAGCGAAAGACGATTACATTGAATTGGCGCGTGAGTTCCACACAATATTGCTCAGTGGCGTACCGGTGTTTGCCCAAGACGATGGCGATGCAGCTCGGCGATTTGTGAACCTTATTGATGAGTTCTACGACCGCAACGTCAAGCTTATAGTGACTGCCGCAGCCGAGCCTGAAAATCTCTACGAAGGAAAACGACTAGCGTTTGAATTTGAAAGAACCGCCAGTCGCCTGCAGGAAATGCGCAGTCATGAGTACTTGGCGCAACCACACCATCCCTAATATTTTGGGTTTCTGGCAGACAAAAAAAAAGCGAAGCCTTTTGGGCCTCGCTTTTTTGTGTCGACTCTCAACAAACTGAGAGTCACACTTTTCAGACTACTGTCGTACTGCTGGTGTCTCTACACTCAAGCCGTTACCACGGTTCGCTGTATAAACTTCTAACGCGATGAATTCATCCGAGCCACGCTTGAAAGGTTCAGCGCGAATGTTATCCATACAGCCCTTGAAGCGTCTGTGCATTGAGCCGAGACCACTCCACTTGAGTCTGTAGAGCGGGAAGCCATTGACTTGGCCTTGGCTCAGGTGGTCTGCACGTATCATTTTTCCGTTGTTTGATCCGTGGCAGTTTGCACATGCCAAATCCAGCTGGCCGTAGCGTGTGTTGTATATTTCTTCGCCTTGCTCAGCCCAGCTTTGCATGTCGCCTTCACTGAGATCAACAGCCACTGGCATGCCACGAGATTGCAGGCCTAGGTAGGCCGTCATGCCCAACATATCGCCCGATTCCCACTTCCACACCTCGGCGCCCATCTGCTCTTCGCGGCAGGCATTAATCTGGGTTTCCATGGTGTGTGGTCTGTCGAGCGTGTTGCTCCAACGCGGCATTTTGGCGCGAACTCCCACCATGCTTTCGGCAGCGTCGTTGTGGCAGCTTGCGCAGCTTTTGCCCTTGCTTCCGTCAACGGTGTTCCAGAGTTCTTCACCTGTGTCGACCGCTGTAAAAGCAGGGTTTTCAAAGTCGTCCATTTGCAGCGCCTGAGTCTCAGAACTGCGATAGCGCCATCCTGAGTATAAGTGCTGCAAATTGCTGCCCTCGGGCGCCTCGGCGTCAGTCGCGATAGCGGTGCCTTCAATGCTTAGCTCGTTTTCATCTGGGCCAGCGATGGCGGCCGAACTGACTGCCAGTGCGATTGACGGCGCTAGCAATGCTCTGATGGCGAGTTGCGATGCTTTTTTTATTTGCATGCTTTAATTATCCTCCAATGGGGATCACGGCTTTAGCTGACGGTAATTGACTTCGATGCTTCGTATACCGAGCCGTCATCGTCAGTCCAAGTGAACTGGAAATCGCCGCTCTCTTGTACTTTTGCGCTAAAAGACAAAAAGGGATTTGCAGACATGCCAGGCTCGATAACCGTTTCAAAAACCGTTTGTCCTGCAAACTCTGCTTTGAAGTGGTTGATGATTTTGCGGGGTATCGCAGCGCCATCTTTGTCTTTGCGTTGTCCTGATTCCATCTTGTGGCTTATCAACGTTTTGATTGTGATGATGTCGCCTGCTGCTGCTTTTTTAGGGACTTTAACCCGAGGTTTGTTTGCACTAGCCATTTGTTTTGTTCTCCTGGGTTCTGTTGCTTAGCCGCCGCAGCCGCCGATAGTTACTTTTACCGATTTTGATGTCATGTAGACACTGCCATCGCTCATTTTGGCTACCGCGTAGACGTCTTGTGTTTGCGCTAAGCGCACACGAGTAGAGGCGTTGGCGCGGCCGCTCATCGGGGTGAATTTAAACGTGGCAAGTCCGGGGGCGGGGTTGCCATCTGCAAGTATCATCACCTCGGCGACGTAATCGTCTTCGGACATCGCACTTTCGACGCTAATCTCTACAGGTACGGTGTTACCGTTTTCTGCAATCTCTGGCACGGTTAAAGTGATCTTCCCTTCAGCAGGAGTGGCATCACCACTGAAGGCATCGATTGCCGCTTGCGCGAGCTCGCCTGCTGCTGAAGCCGTTGAGGGTGCGAGACCCAAAACTGCGCTAGCACTGACACCAGTGCCGATAGCTATAAATTGACGACGGTTAAAACTCATGCTGTTGTTCCTCGCATTTTCCATAGCGCTCTTTCAATACTTAGTAAGGGGAATGAGCGCTGCTAATAAAGTTAAATCTGCTCTACTTGAAGGTCATCAAGTAAGCGACAACGTCTTCGACTTGCTGCGCTGTCAATATCGTTTTGCCTTTGAATTTTTCAGCAACGCGTTCACCTACCTCGTTGCTATAAAAAGCAGGCATGACGGTGCTTTCAGAAAAGACTTTTTTGGCGTTGATCACCAAGGTGCGCAGTAGCCCTTCAGGGTAGCGCGAAGCAACACCGTCGAGACTTGGTCCTACTTCACCGTGGAAAAGCTGATCAGACTGATCCGATGCCACGTGGCAGGCAAGACAGTTGCCCAACTTACGGTTGGCAAACACTTTGCGACCTTCTGCCGCATCACCTGCTTTGCCGCTGATCGATTCTGTTACCTGCATGCTGCCGTCAAACGGCACGTCATCGGGGCCAACGTCTGCTAAAGACACTGTACTGAAGACCGTGAACGCGAGCGCCAGAGTAAGGTTTTTTATTTGCTTCATTGTTCCTCCTCGATTCACTGCTATCGTAGAGTGGAGGCTGCACAATAGCAACATCAAATTCATATTAGTGAATAATATTACGCAATATCTAACTCCAGCTTCTACTGCTCTAGCAAACGGTTTATCAGCTCTTAGGTGCGCCAGTGCCAGCTACTCTGCGTTGGTGGTAGTCCTGAAACTCTTCCTCTCCTTCGTAGGCGCTTTCTACAACCCAATGCAGCATGCTCATCGTGGTTTGTTTGTCAGCTGCGCCCGGCATCGCTGCAACAGCTTGATTGGATGCGCTCATATTCTCTTCCGCGCTCTCGGCGAAAAATAGCATCGTTGGGGTGTATTTGAGTCCCCACTTTTTTGCTGTTTCGTTTTCGGGCAAAACGTCGCCATCGAGATCAGTGACTTCCTCTGACCCGTGCAAGTTGTACTGCACTACAAAAAAGTGCTCTGTTATGTAATCGACAACCTCACTGTCACTGAAGACCGTCTCATGCATTTGTTTGCAATAGGGGCATCCGCGCTGCTCAAAAATAATCGCTAGGCGTTTGTTTTCATCCGCTGCGGTTTCGATGTCTTCGCGGATGTCCTTGAAAGTGGCTTCGAACCAAGGTTGTTTGTGTAGCCCATCGTCGCCTACTTCTGCTGCCTGCAGAGAGCCAAGGGAAAACAACGTGAAAAAAGTGATTAGCAGAGCTCTCATAGTGGACGTTCCTGTCGTAAGAGTGGGTCTGTATTAAAGACGGAGCACGGTTTGTGGCTTTGTATATTCACAATTGATAATATTCAATTGTGTGATTGGAGGTCAAACGGGTGTTTTTGCTTAAAGCTGGATTGAGCCGCTGGTGGGCGTGCGTGGCTACTTGGCTGGGTTTTGCGTTGCTTTTATCAACTTCGCTGCTTGCAGCACCTGCTGCAGCTAATACGCAGTTGGTTTTAGTTGAGCAGGAAGGCTGTCACTACTGTGAAAAGTGGCTTGCCGAAATTGGCGATCGCTATGCAAACACGGAAGAGGGTCATATCGCTCCGCTGCGGAGAGTATGGCTCGAGCAAGCTTTGCCCGATGACCTGCCAAAATCTATGTCAGACGTTACGTTGACACCCACATTTGTGTTGGTGCACGACGGCGAGGAAATAGATAGGTTGGTTGGCTACGCTGGAGACAATTTTTTTTGGGGCCAGTTACACACTATGTTGAACAAGATACCGAAGTGAAAAGTTGATTGATACTGTGCAAAAGTGATCAACGTTCGCGGAAAAGACAAAGACAATGAGTAAGGGAATTTGTAAACCATGAATGCAAGCAATCCGAAGTTGTTTGATTTGACAAACGACGAAGCGATCGATGCTGCAGCGGACGATGTGCGTGAAGCCACAGATTTCCTCAAAGCGATGGCGCACGAAGGGCGCTTGATGATTTTGTGTCGGTTGATAGAAGGCGAGTGCTCGGTCACTGAGCTTGAGGAGTTGCTGTCTGCTCGGCAGTCAGCTGTGTCGCAACAACTAGCTAGGCTGCGTTTAGAGCGCTTGGTGAAGACTCGGCGAGAAGGCAAGGCGATGTACTACTCGCTGGCGGATGCTCGAGTAGAAAAACTCATGCATGTTGTGTATGAGCTTTTTTGCAGTACGGCCAAAAAATAATCCACCTTCAATGGCGTCGCTCTCGCTAGCGCGCCACATTCATAGGATGTGCCGTCGTTAATTGAGGAGGAGCTTTGGGCGCTGGGTCTACAAATGCCATGGCTATAGCTGGCTTAATCGGTGGTGTGGTTCTGGGTTTTGCAGCTCGCTGGGGGCGATTTTGTACACTTGGCGCCATCGAAGATTGGGTGCTTGGTCACGACTCAACACGTCTCCGCGGTTGGCTTCTGGCACTGAGCGTCGCTGTTATCGGTACCCACTTAGCTGCTCTCGTGGGTCTGGTTCCCCTTGCCGAATCTGCTTATCTGTATTCCCCCCCAGCTTTATACTCAACCTTTTTTGGCAGTGTGCTTTTTGGTCTTGGAATGGCGCTGTTAGGCACGTGTGGTTTCGGCTTGTTGGCGCGTTTGGGCGGTGGCGATCTCAAATCTCTGTTTGGCTTTTTTGCCGTGGCTGTTTGCGCTTATTCCTCTATGCGCGGTTTGCTCGCGTATCCACGCAGAGCAATCTTTGAAGGGCGGACATTACATGAGGTGCCCCAGGGCTTTGCTTATTGGTTAGAAAGGGAAGTGGGTGGGCAGCACATTTACTGGGGGATATGCATCGGGCTGCTGCTACTCGTGGCTGCACTCGCATCTCGGCGACTGTGGCTGCGCCCACGGATTGTCGTGACGGGTGTTGTGGTTGGCCTCACTGTTGCCGGCGGCTGGATCAGCACTAGTTATTTATCCAATGATTTTGATCCTCACCCGTTGGAGTCCTTTTCTTTTGTCGCGCCGCTCGGAGAAACTTTGCTCTATGTCATGGCCACTACGGGTTCGGGCTTGCGCTTTGGCATTGGCGCTGTGGTGGGCGTGGTGATTGGTGCGTTTATTGGCAGCCGAAACTTAAAGCAATTCCGATGGGAGGCCTGTGATGATGCGCGTGAAATTGGGCGTCAAATGCTGGGCGGGCTGTTGATGGGTTTTGGTGGTGTGGTCGCTTTTGGGTGTACGGTCGGGCAGGGGTTGTCTGCCGCTTCAATATTGGCCTTTTCAGCACCAGTTGCATTGTTGGGCATATACATCGGCGCTTGGTTGGGCTTGCAGTGGATGGTTAACGGCGATCTGCTCAGTGATTTAAACGAGCGCTGTAGATCGATATTCCAGCGCTCTCAGAAGCCCTAAATACGGCTCAACTAGCTGACGGTACAAACCGAAAGGCGTTGCCGTCACGCTCAACTGACCCCATTCCTCCACCCGGCAAGTGATAGGCAATCATGCGAGTTTGCTGGTGCTGTAATCGGTCGAGTAACTTTTTCCGGGTGGTCGCTGCGAGCGCTCTGTCCTGATCGGAGCCTGTTTGCCAACCAGGTTTTGCAAACGATATTTGCTCGTGCGTCAGCGCATCACCAATGACCATAATGCTCTCACTACCATCGCGTAGCTCGAAAGCCGTATGGCCTGGTGTATGGCCGTGTGTAGCAACGGCCTCCACACCCGAAAGGATTTCCTCGCCGTCTTTAAATCGCGTGATGCTGTCTTCAATGCTGAGTAAGTTTCTTTTTGCACCAACGGCGAATGACATGCGGTCCTCGGGCATCTCGTCGACGGTTTTAGGGTTTGTCCAATAGTCCCACTCTGTCGCACTGATCAGGTACTCAGCGTTGGGCAGCAAAGGTTCGTCGAAGTCGTCCATCAGCCCCCACAAGTGATCTGGGTGAGCGTGGGTAAAAACCACGTGGGTGATTTCTTCTGGCTCTACGCCAAGAGCTTGCATGGAGTCGAGCAGCAGGCCTGTGCCCGGTAACCAGTTAGATCCGGCTCCAATATCAAATAGTACATTGCGCTCGCCGTCACGAAGCAGGGTGAGATTCAGCGGAGAGCGTCGAACGCTGCTATCGATATTGTATTGCTGCAGAAAACTGAGAACTTCTGGCGAGCTCGCGTCAGCCAAGGCGGTGTTGAACGGCAGTTCCATCTCTCCGTCACTGAGCGTGATTACCTGCGATTTACCCAGTGTGATTTCACTGGCCTGTGCCCATGTGGGGCCAGCGCCTGCAACAAGTGCTGCAGCGGCCGATTTCAATAAGTCTCTACGGTTCACGTTTCGCATACGATCACTTTATATTCAAATATATGAAAGTGATTCTACATCAATCGTTGCGCTTACGTCGCAAGCAGCCGCTCGCTGATCGCCGACAGATAACATGTCTGCAGCGAAAACGGCGCTACTCAGGGGCTTAACCTAGGTCTCGGTCTGTCTCGAGTTGAGCAAGCTGCCGCATAATGAAGTACCAATGTTCTGTGGCTTCTGGGTGTTCACTAAAAATGTCTTTCAGTAGTTTGTGCTGAGCTTGTGTAACTTGTTGTTCCAGTTCGTTGCCTTGCTCACTGAGCACTAAGCAGCGGCTGCGCTTGTCAGTCGGGTGTGACGTGGGGACAACAAGTCCGGCCTGTTGTAAAACGCGCAGTGGGCCGTGTAATGCTTGCTTACTGACGGCGAGTGTCTCTCGAAGTGTGGCGACATCGATACCTGGATCGCGTGCCACAAAATACAGAATTCGATGGTGCACGCGCCCAAGCGCTTGCTGTTCGAGAATTTGGTCGGCGGCATTGATAAATGCACGGTAGCCAAAATGCAGCAGTTCCATCGCCTGATTAAGAGGTTGTGTTTCTTTTACTTTATTTTGGTCAATCATGTTGACTTAGTTTGTCTTTGGCTACTATGATGAGTCAACTATATTGACTTAAATTAGAGATAAGGCCAAGCCCATGTCGCACACCGCTCGATTTGCTCACCGTATGAAGGGCTTAGTATCTTCTCCTATCCGCGACATTCTCGCTGCTGCGCAACGCCCTGACGTTATTTCGTTTGCAGGTGGATTGCCAGCAACGGAGCTGTTGCCTACCATGGATAACTGGGTGGCCCCTCAAGCGGCTGGGCAATACGGGCCTTCTGAAGGCGAGCAAGTGCTGCGCGAACAGGTGGTAGAGATATTGGCAGCGCGTGGATTGCAGGTGTCGTCAGAGCAAGTCTTGATAACAGCGGGATCGCAGCAAGGTTTGGATTTGGTGGCCAAGATGTTTCTCGATCCTGGGGATACCGTCGCGTTAGAAGCGCCCAGTTATTTGGCCGCTCTGCAGGTTTTTTCGCTGTTTCAGGCTGGCTTCGAAAATTTAGGCTCTTCTGCGGAAGGTCTTGATTTTGAGCAAGTGCGTCAAGCTCTGGCAAAACAACCGAAGTTTGCGTATCTCGTACCGACATTTCAAAACCCCACGGGTTATGCCTATTCGGAGCACGAACGCGAACGCATGGCTGCAATGCTCGATGAGCATCAAGTGCCGTTGTTAGAGGACGAGCCCTATCGCGAGCTGGACTACGAATCGGATAGCGCCAACCTTCCGATAGCGGCACGCCTTAAAAAGGCTCCTTGGATTTACCAAGGCACGTTTTCAAAAGTGATGTTGCCAGGCTTGCGTATTGGTTATGTCGTGGCAAGCCCCGAGTTTATGCCGCATTTGGTTCGGCTCAAGCAGGCCGCTGATCTTCATACACAACGGGTAGGCCAGCTTTGGGTTTCGCATTGGCTGAACAGCGGAAGCCAACCGCTTCACGTAAAAAACTTGGTGCAGCAATACCGACAACGGCGCGACTCGATGCAGCAAGAGTTAGAAAAACAATTCAGTGATATCGCCACATGGGAAAAACCACGCGGTGGATTGTTCTTTTGGCTGAAGCTAAAAAAACCAAGAGACACTCGAGCGTATCTGGAAAAGGCCTTGGAAAACGGTGTTGCCTTTATGCCTGGTGAGCCTTTTTTTGCCGATGGGGATAAATCGCTCGGTTATTTTCGTCTCAACTTAAGTCACACCAATCCAACGCTAGTAGCTGAGGGCTTGCGTAGGCTTCGTGGTGTTTTAGCTGATTGATATGGGTCTGCGAGATACGTTGAAATCTCGCTAAAATGTGAAGCATCTTTTTGCGGGTTGTCCTAAAAAGGGGCTTCACATGATCAAACTGAGCGTGATCGATCGAGCTCTCGTGGCATTGTGGTTAGCGACTGTTGCCGTGTTTCTCTCAATGGTTTTTATCTCTATACCCGAGGTTGTATTTTGGCAGCCAGAGCTAAAAATATTTGACGCACGGTTCTGCGGTTATTCCATTCATGCAGCACGTGAATTTTTGCAGGCAATTGGACCAGAGGGGCGTGAGGTCTATCGTGGCTCACAGCGCTATTTAGATACAGTATTTCCTGCACTTTTCTCGTGCGCACTGGTGTGGTCGTTTCTGCGCTGTATGCCGATGCATTGGGGCGCTTGGCGCTTGCTGCCAATTGTTTTGAGCGTATTGGTGGGTGTTTTTGATTACCTTGAAAACTCGGCTGTTCAAACGATGCTTACAATGAGTGTGGAATCGTTGCCTGAGGCAATGGTGCAGAAGGCGAGCTTTTATACGCAAACAAAATATGTATTATTCGCCGTGACCACAATGGTGTTTATTTACTGTATGGCTAGGGCGTACATCATAAAAAATACAAGCCCGAGATATTCTCGGGCTTGAAAAGGTTATTAGCCTTCGTAAGTTCCACCAGCAGTATCGCAGTCAGCTTTGCTGCTCATGACAAAACCTTGGCCTTTACAAGCGTTTTGACCAGCACATTCGCTTGTAGCAGTTTTGCACATGCTGTGGCCTTTGCAGCTGTTGCCACCGACACATTTGCCAGAAGCATCGCTCGCAGCTGTTTTCATTTTCATCTCAGCGCTGTCGGCTTTTGTTTGCATAGAGTTGCAGCCAGTCAGCATGATTGCAGTTGCTGCGGCGAGGGCTAAACCGTTAAGTGGTTTCATAATAATACTCCAAAGTATTGTGGGTTGGGTTGAACGGTTTCGTTCAAGGGTGAAGCGTTGAAATTATCTGATCGTTACACCATTGCAGCAGTAGCTGCATAGCTAGCGTTGGAACTTGCTCTTCTTCGACAAAGTTGACTAATTGCTGACAAATTTCAGCAAAGTTTGCTCCGGATATCACGGCTTGTAATGCGGCGTATTCCGCTTCGTCCAGCGAGCGCCAGTTAACCGCGAGGTCTTTGCGCCACATCAACCAAGGCACGTCATGTTCGGCGATGGGAGAGGACACGTTTTCAAGGTTGTTGAGTTGCTGCCACAAAGGCGGCACGTTGGCTGGGAGCTCTATAAGGTTTAACGCGGGCACTAGCTCCAGGCGCATGCCAGCCCAAAGTTCTGGTGCGATGGCTTGTAAATCTTCGAGTGTTGCGACCTGTGCGTCCGCAGCGTCAAACAGCGTGCTTTTAGTCCATTCAAATTGAGCTATTGCAGCCAACAGTGGCACCCTCGACCAGTGTCGCGATTCTGCGATGAATGCAGCCATGGAGTGGCCGACCCAGCGAATGGATGGGTTGTCTGAGGGGTGCTGTTCGATATAGTCCGCGCTCAGCGCCAGCATATCGTCATCACCCAGAATTTGGTGCACGGCGCTAAAGTCGGTACGCAACGCTTCATCGATACGTAGTAAGTACGCGTCGCGGTAGGCTTGCATACCGAGCAAGGTATCTTCTGGCGAGTCAGGTGAAACAACCTGCGCCATAAAGCGACGCTGCATTTGCAGGAGTTCGCTCACGCTACTGCACCGTCAGGCAAAGCTAATAGGCGAGCGGTTTCGAGTTCGGCGAATAATTCATCGAACGGCGGAATATTACCGTCGCGCTCAATCATTGTGTTTACAAAGCCGTGTTGTTGTATCACGTCTTGGTAGAGCGACCAGACCGGGTCGCCTACCGGTTGATCGTGGGTATCGATAAGCAGTGAGCCGTCCGCTGATTGCGTATGGCCAGCCAGATGTATCTGCCACACACGGTCCATCGGCACACCGTTAAAAAAATCATGCGCGGCGTAGTTGTGGTTGCAGGCGCTGACGTAGACGTTGTTCACGTCGAGCAAGAGTAAGCAGTCGGCGCGTTCTGCTATTGACGTTATAAAATCCCATTCTGTCATTTCTGATTCTTCAAAAGTGACATAACTGGAGAGGTTTTCGAGCAGAATTTGTCGGCCTAAGATGTCTTGCACTTGGCTGATACGGTCGGCCACATGCTTCACCGTGCTGTTGGTGTAGGGCAGTGGCAGTAGGTCGTGTGCATTGTGAGCGTCCACGCCTGTCCAACACAAATGGTCTGACACCCACTGGGGCTGTACACGTTCAATGAGCTGCTTAAGTGCGTTCAGGTACTCTCGATTGAGCGGGTCGGAACTGCCTAGAGACATGGAGACACCGTGCATCACCATCGGGTAGTGCTCACGGATTTTGTCTAAGTAATACAGTGGCTTGCCACCGGGCACCATATAGTTTTCAGAAATGACTTCAAACCAATCAACAGCCGGCAGTTGCTCTAAAACTTGTTGATAGTGTGTTGGGCGTAGGCCCAAGCCAAAGCCCAATTCAGGACGTGTAGTAGGCATCGATATGCACTTTAGATCATGAGTTAGACAGACTTTAGCGGAAATCGCACGATAAAGGCAGTGCGTATGAGTACGTACCGGAGACATATTGCTGATGGACATATCATTAAATGCTAATATATATTATTGAAAAGATCCCGCGACCGTTGTTATGGCTAGATCACGGGGTGGTGTAAATGTGAGGGGGGTACATGTCAGAAGACAAAAAAGACCGCATCGATAACGATCAATCGGATGCAATGCAAAGACGCAGGTTCCTACGTCAAGGAGCCGCTGCAGTCGGTGGTGTGGTGGCTGGCGCCTCATCTACCTCGGCGCTCGCTGCTGAACCGCTAGCGGTGCCACCTACCAATAAAATGATGGGTCGGCCTGTGGTGGCCACGCCTTATGGCTTACCGTCTAAGTTTGAAGCGAATGTCCTGCGACGCAATGTGGAGTGGTTGACGCCCGATACGACGGCCTCTATTAGCTTCACTCCGCTGCAAGATCTGCACGGTATCATTACGCCGGCAGGCTTGCATTTTGAGCGATACCACAGTGGTGCTGTTGATGTAGACCCAGAAGCTCACAGGTTAGTGATTCACGGCATGTGTGAACGGCCGATGCAGTTCACCATGGAAGATCTGCGTCGCATGCCTTCGCACACGGCGGTGCATTTTTTGGAATGCCCAGCCAACGGCGCGATGGAATGGCGAGGCGTGCAGATGGACTCAGTGCAGTTCACGCACGGCATGGCTTCTTGCTCCGAATTTACCGGCGTCAAACTCACCACGCTGATGGAGTATTGCGGTGTTAGCCCTGACTCAACGTGGTTTTACGCTGAAGGCGCTGACGGATCAGGGCTACAGCGTTCAGTGCCGCTGCCGGGTGCGAAGGATCAAAATGGTCAGGCGCTCTCTGAGTATGATCAGAATGAAATCTACAAAGACGTCATGGTTGCTTATGCCATGAACGGCGAAGCGCTGCGGCCCGAGAATGGCTACCCGGTTCGGTTAGTTGTGCCGGGCTGCGAAGCGAATATGTCGATCAAGTATCTTCGCCGCCTAAAGTTCACCAATAAACCGTTGGTGACTTACCAAGAAACACGTCATTACACCGAGGTTACTTCGGACGGTCGAATTCGTCAGTACACCTTGGTCAATGAAGCCAATTCCGTCATCACGTACCCTTGCCCAGATAAACACATGGGTGGCAAAGGGTTTTATGAAATACGCGGTCTGGCTTGGTCGGGCAGAGGGTTTATCAAAGGGGTTGATGTGTCGACCGATGGCGGTAAAACTTGGCGCGAGGCAGAGTTGGTGCAGCCAGTGATGAACAAGTGTTTCACACGTTTTAAAATCCCCTTTGATTGGCAGGGAGAGGAACACCTCATCATGAGTCGTGCTCACGACGACAGCGGTTATGTTCAGCCCACCTTAAAGCAGCTGCGTGATGAGCGTGGCACCAATACCATCTACCACAAAAACTCGATCCAGACTTGGCGTATAGAAAAATCCGGCGAGGTGAACAATGTTCAGATCAACAATGTGTAAATCTGCTGTGATTCGTTCTGTTTTTACACGAGCAGCCGGTGCCACCTGTGCCTTGCTGCTATCAAGTGCTCTTCATGCCGCTTCACTGAGCGGTATCGGTCAGCCGATTACAGACGCGGAGCTGGTGAACTGGGATATTTCGGTTTTTTATGACGGTGAAGGGTTACCGGAAGGCTCTGGCACCCTAGAACAGGGTGAAGAAATCTGGGCCGGCAAATGCGCTATGTGTCATGGAGACTTTGGCGAAGGTGTGCGCGGTTACCCCAAGATGATGGGAGCAGACCTTGAAGAGTTTCATGAGACAGCGGTCGACAACGGCTTTAATGTAGAAAATCGCGGTATCAACAACCTCTGGGCACACGCACCCACACTGTTCGACATGATTCGCCGTGCCATGCCTTACTTTTTACCTCAGTCGATGAGCGATGACGAAAGCTACGCGGTTACGGGGTATGCCTTGTATTTGGCTGATATTATCGACGACGAAGTTGAAGTGATTGACGCTGATTTTTTGCGTAACCTTGAGATGCCGGCAGCTCACTTGTATTACACCGACACTAGGCCAGACGTGAGCAATACGCGCTGTATGGCCGACTGCTTTGAAGGTGAGCTAGAAGTTGTTGGCAAGCGAATCGAAGGAGATTTTTCAGGCAGCGACTAAACCTTATGTGCAGCTCGGCAACTCTTGCCGAGCTGGTTCTTGTCCGTAGTCTTCAGCACTCTTCATCCTCTATATCGCTTTGCAACAGATAAAATAATGCAGCGACGTTATGCTTGGCGTATTGTTCTGCTTTTGCTCAAACCTATCTGCATGTACTCCAAAACTTCAAAAAAGAAAGCCTTCCTAGCGGGTGCGTGGGATACCCTGCCGTTAATCGTTGCGGCCGTGCCCTTTGGTATTATTTACGGTGCGCTTGCTGTTGCAGGTGGGCTCAGCGAAGCGATCACCATGGCCATGTCGCTGTTGGTATTTGCAGGCTCCTCTCAGTTTATTGTGGTCACACTTGTGGCCGCGATGGCAGCGGCACCGGTTATTGTTTTGACCGTCTTCATCGTCAATCTGCGCCACATGCTTTATTCGGCTTCGCTAATGAAAACAATGCAGCACTACCCGCAATGGGTGCGTGTGCCGCTTGCGTTTTGGCTGACCGATGAAACTTTTGCGGTGGTCAACAACCGTCTGGCTCTCAGAGCAAATGACAAAAATTTCGTCTGGTACTATTTTGGTTCGGCTCTGGCGATGTATAGCAATTGGGCTTTGTGTAGTTGGATTGGAATGCGTATGGGGCAGCAGGTGCCCGATCTCAGTAGTTGGGGTCTGGAAGTCGCGATGGTTGTCGCCTTTGTTGGTATCGTTGTACCTAGCCTGCATAAGCCTTCGCATTGGGTATGCGCGGCTGTGGCCGCGGTGAGTGCTGTTCTCACACGTGACTGGCCGCACCAGACGGGCCTACTTGCCAGTGGCCTTTTTGCTATTGCGGCGGGTATGTTGTTCGACCGAGATGCGCAGGAAGAACCTGAAAATGTCTGATGATGCATGGTTGATACTGGCAATGATGTTGGTGACTTTTGGCCCTCGGTATCTGCCGTTTGCTCTGGCGGGCAAAATTGAACTGCCGCCCATTTTGGTCAAGGCTCTGGGTTACGTGCCCATCGCAATCTTAACCGCCATTATCGCCCTGAATTCAGTCGTTCAAGACAACCAAATACAATTGCACCTACACAATCACCATCTAATCGCTGCGATTGTGGCCGGCGTGCTCGCCTTTTTCACCCGAAGGCTCGCTTTGACTATTGTGGTGGGCTTGCTTGTTTTTGCCATGCTGAGGTGGTTTGCCGTCTGATAGTCACTTGGCGCAAGCATGGCGTAGTGTGGGTTGCTTCCTGCATATGCAGCGGCTTGTTTCAGGCTAGGCCAGCGCCGCTTGCTCTATCAGCTCGATATACCTGGCCGGATACAAAATAATTTTTCGGCCATCAGCAACAGGGTAGAGCCGCAAGCGCTTGAGCTTCGCCAAGCCCGTACCTCTGAAGCTAAACTTAAATGCGCACACTTTGAGTAAAAGCTCTAAATTGCGCGCAAGGTGAGTGTGTTTTTTCTATCAATCGCGGTAAAGGTCGTCGCGCAGCCCGTTTCGCTCTATGATGGTCGACCCGCTAGTTTTTAACCCCATTAGGTACCACGTGAACAGCTTTTCCTTTCAACAGATGCCGCTCTCGCCTGAGCTTCTGCAAAATCTTGACAGCCTTGGCTACGCTGAGATGACACCGATTCAGGCGCAGGCGCTGCCGGTAGTCTTGGCTGGAAAAGACCTTATCGCACAAGCTAAAACGGGCTCGGGGAAAACCGCTGCGTTTGCGCTCGGGTTGCTACACAAACTGGAGCGAGACGAGTTTTCGCCTCAGGCCTTGGTGTTGGCGCCGACGCGAGAGTTGGCCGAGCAAATAGCCGTGGAAGTGCGGCGCTTGGCGCGTACTACCGCCAATGTGAAGGTGTTGACTTTGGTGGGCGGAACACCACTACCACCGCAAGCAAACGCTTTGGCGAAGGGTGCGCAACTCATCATCGGTACACCTGGCCGAGTGGAAGATCACATTGGCAAAGGCACACTGAAACTCGAGTCCGTCACCACGCTAGTATTGGACGAAGCGGATCGTATGTTGGACATGGGCTTCCAAGAGAGCATCGACAACATCATTGCGCGCACACCTCAGCAGCGGCAGACCTTGTTGTTCAGCGCTACTTTCCCCGAAAAGATACAAAGCATCGCTAGGCGCGTGATGCGCGATCCGCAGATGGTCAAGGTTGAAAGCTTCGATGACGGCGCGCAGATTGAGCAGCGGTTTTTTCAGGTGGACAGCGACGACGACCGCTTACACGCCTTGCAGTTGGTTCTTCAACAAATGCGCCCTGAGTCGGCTTTGGTTTTTTGCGCTACCAAAATTGATGTACGTACTGTAGCTGAGCAACTGGGCCGTCATGGGCACAGTGTATTGGCGTTACACGGTGACCTTGAACAGAGAGACCGTGACCAAGTGCTGGTGCGTTTCGCCAATAAAAGCGTGCCCGTTTTGATCGCTACCGATGTCGCTGCTCGCGGTTTGGATATCGACGCATTGGATTTGGTGGTCAATTACCAACCGGCTCGCGACCCGGAGGTGCACACCCATCGTATTGGACGCACGGGTAGAGCGGGAGCGACAGGGATAGCGTGTACCTTCTTTAACAAGCGTGAAGCCTACAAACTAGCGATTTCGGAGAAGAGCTTTAACGCCGATACATCGCCCTTGCCACTGCCTCCGCGCGAATTGCTCAATCAACCGCCACTGCGCAGCGCGTTCGCCACAGTTGTTATTGAGGGCGGGCGCAAGAACAAACTTCGACCCGGCGATATTGTGGGAGCAATCACCGCCGGTGGCGAGTACGATGCGACTCAGCTAGGCAAAATAACGGTGCAAACCATGCGCAGCTTTGTCGCTGTGGACCGAAAAATTGCCAAGGCCGTTGCCGTGAAATTGACCAACGGCAAGCTCAAAGGGCGAAAATACAAGTCGAGACTGATAGCTGGTTGACAGCCATTGCTGCAGTGGAGGGCGTTGTAAAACTTCTGGTGAAAGCAAGAAAGTTAATGAGCAGCGGAGTGGATAAACTTGTGCCTAACGGGACATCTCTACCTTGCAGAAACCGGACATTACTACTTTGCGCTTACTTGTCAATTGTCTATAACGGGGATTGTGACAAGCCATAGTGAGTTTAGAGCTTGGCATTGTTTGTTTAACAGTTGATATTGCGACCCATTAAAATGGAAAAGAACGAGTTATGAATAAAAGGATTTCTCGGAACAGCCATTCTAAGCTCGAGCATAGTTTTCGATCTGCCACATCGTCAGATGCGGCTGACCTCTTAGTGCTTGCTGATATTTCCAGCCGTTGCTTCTTTTCTTGGGTTTGGGGAGAACTCGCGGGCTCTGGTCAATCGGCTTTGGAGCTAGCCCATCGATCAATTCAAACAGATCAGAGCTCGGTTAATCACTACAACAATTGGGATGTCATCGAAAAGGATGGTGAAGTTGTTGCGGGGCTGAATAGTTATCTTTTGCTACCAGTTGCAAAGCCTGACAATACTCAAGTGGCAAAGGTCACTCGTCCCCTGAATCAATTGAAAGCGATTGGCGCGGGCACTTGGTATATCGCTTCCGTCTCTGTTTTTGTTGATGGCCGTGGGAGCGGTGCAGGAACACAGCTTATTGATGTCGCTGAAAGCAAAGCCCGACGTGCAGGAGCAAAGAAATTAACTTTGATGGTCGGATCGTTCAACGAACGTGCCCGTAAACTGTATGAGCGAAACGGCTTCTCGGAATGGGATCGACGTACATTTGTTCCTTTTCCTGGTGCTGATCCTGAGGGTTCATGGATTCTAATGGTGAAAGAAGTCCAATAGCCTAAGTTCACCTTTACAGGCCAAACGCCTACTTTGAGCAGTGCTCGTCCAGCTTGTCGAGCACGCCCGAACCTTCAACCAGATCGCCTTGGGCTGCGTAGGCTTGAGAGGGGGTGTAGGCATCCGATTCAGCAATCGCTTGTGTCGAAAATTCCTCGAAAAGCCAACTGAGACCCAAGAGGAGCATGTATGGCCCGATCTCCGGATAAGCTTTTGCTTGAATAGCTGCGACTTCACACGGTGAGCGCATTAGGTTGCACGATATGTACGCCCTTTGTTGCAAGGCATCACGTCTCTTTCTGCCAAACACGCTTCAGTCCCGTATGAGGACGTTACTGTTGAATAGCGAACTTTCGCAACGATGGGGCCGCTTCGCTGCATAAAATAATGCCTAGAGCACGAGACATAAATGGTCCCGCCGCAGAGCTCTCCACCGCACTGGACAGACACTTGTCTTTGTCACCGGCAGGATGAATTTCGCCACTTTCAGGGTTAAAGAGGAGTTAGAGCTTGAATTGTAAGTACTAACATCCATGTAACAAGTACCGCCAGTGCGCCGCTGCGGTAAGCGTTAGAGTCTGATCTAAGTCATCGAGTGAACAGAATCTCAGTATTTTGTTCGCTCACTGGCCGTTCGTAGATCGACCTGATTTACGAACCTGAGTCTCACCGCGAAGGTGGTTCTGACTGCATGATGGTTTCGTAGTCTTCTCCACCGTAGAAGATGATCAGGATGAGCACTTCTTGCTGACCTCTATCAATCTCAAAGGCCGCATGGCATTTTTATCGATGCTGAGGATTCGGAGATTTGGGCGAATATCATTCCGGTTTCTTCCCCTGATTGGCGCTTGTTGCAGGCTTTCACATCGCTCTTTTAGTTTGCTGATGTATCGCCATGCCACTTCGGGAGAGCCACTCGAATCGGCGATGAATTCATAGATGCCATTGAGGTCGGAAACAGCATCGGGTGTAAGGCTGACGCGGTAGTGCTTCAGTGTCATGTGTTGAGACGCTGTTGGTGCATCGCAGAGAGCTGATCGAAGGCATCATCTAGAGGAATCGGATCGCCACTGTTCGCTGATCGTTCAAGCCTGTTGCGAATTGCCGTCAGCTTTGCTTCGTGCTCTTGCTCTCGGCGTTGCCATAGCCGCATCGCTTCGCGGATGACTTCACTGGTGGAGTTGTAGTCGCCTGATGAAACTCGGTCTTTGATCGTCGCGAGCATGTCATTGGGTAGGGTGATGCTGATTTTTTCGGCATTGGCCATGAGAAAACTCCTACGGAATTCACTTCTTTATCGGTAGGATACTATCCTACCTGAAAAAACATTCCATAACCGTGCCGAGTAGGACATTTCTATTTTGCGCCTACAGGTCAAACTTCGCAGTTCGGGGTATGACAAATCGTAATGTAGCTACGACATAGTTTGCTGAGTTTACTTCGAGCTGTTCGTTTAGAGTCGGATCCCATAGGGGATCTGGAAGCCCTACGCCTTTAGGCGGCGGCTCTACGATGGTTGATGATATTGTTGAGCAATGGAAGATTACAAACGTGGAGCTCACTCGGTTATTAGACAAAAATTGAAAGATCATCTTAAGTGGCTGCTGGGTCAGTCAGGCTTAGTGACTAACCTAGCAGCGTTAACATCTATCTAGTTAGGCAATCTAACTGTCAATTCCAGCTCTACTTTAAGATCGGGGCCTGCTAGTGATTCAACTCCAACACCGGTGATACAAGGCTTGGCTCCGTCGAAAAATTCTAGGATAGGAGGAAATACTTGCTCTAAAGTCTCCGAACTTAGGTCCGTCATAAAGCAGCGCAAGATCACGATGTCTTCAGGCGTCGCGTCGAGAGCGTCCAGTGCTGCTTTGGCGTTACCCGCCGCAATTTTGACCTGTGATACCAGATCTTCTGGCACGGGTTGTCCATCTGGACGCCATGCGACCTGCCCTGAAATATAGGCCATTCGGCCAGGCTCAACGACTGATATTTGCGAATAACCCATGGCGGTTGCATCTGGCATCGTTGAGGGGTTTAAGCGTGTGATGAATTGAGACATAATGGGCCTTTGTAGTGACTTGACATGCATATGAGGCATAAAACTCTACAGATGTAGTGGATAAAATTCAATGGCTATAAATGACCGAAAAATTGCAATTCTTGGTGCTGTAGTAGAATTATTGGCAAAAAAAGGACTCGACGGCGTTACCCATCGCGCGGTGGATCTTGCAGCTGAACTGCCTCAAGGCTCGACGAGCTATCACTATCCTAAGAAGGTTCAACTGCTAATGGGTGCAGCGGACCACTTAATCGAGCTGTTAGGGAAAGACTGCGAGGAATTGCAAGTTGGCTTTGCTGAATGTGTTTCTGGCCAAGGTTTAGATGCTGCTATAGCCTATGTTGGTGATGAGCTGGTGAGTTATGCGGATCGCTCCAGGTCTCTTTTTCTAGCTCGTATGGAACTGACTCTTGCTTCTGCGCGACGGGAGGATTTGGTTGGTATTGGTGAGCGATTGACAGCTGCTGCTAGGCGCCCAATTGCATTTTTTCTGAAACTGATGCCAGGAGAAAAAACCAATGTATCTGTTGAAACTTGTGCTGGCTTGATCGATGGCATTACGTTGATGTATGCGACAGGGCAAGGCCCGAAACCAACATCGGATCAGCTGAAAACGGTTTTTGCTGCAGTGGTCTCGGATACTAAGACGACCATTTGAATGCGCAATGAAGGTAGGGCAGAGTGTGGTGAATACTTTGTTAGTGGAGTGTTTATCACTGATTTGACGAGCGGAGGCAGCGGGATTCTGCCGTTCCACGCTCACAAATCAAAATTCATAGAACGGTCGTTATGGCAAAAGATGAAATCTTGGCGAGAACGATTATGACCGTCTCGAATTAACTACCCCTGAATAGAAGATATTTGCTATTCTTTACTAAACACAAATGGTAAAGAATTTGGCTATGAGCAAAATTAGCACTAAACGGCAAATAACACTGCCTGTCGCCCTATGCGATGAGCTTGGCATTGGTCCTGGAGACGAAGTTGAGAGCTTTGTTGCGAATGGACAAATCACGATTGTGAAGAAAGTGATGGGGGCTGCTGCGGGAATCCTTAAACACGTACAAGGGAACTCCTCCGTGAGCGACGAAGAATCACGGCAAGATGCACTTAGCTCGTGATAGGAGTCGATACCAACGTCTTACTCAGATATCTCCTGCAAGACGATAGGGCGCAGTCTCAAAAGGCGGCTGATCTAATCCAGGGGAACCAAAAGGTATTGATACCAGATGCTGTGTTGGTTGAGACCTTGTGGACTTTACGTGGCAAGAAGTACGGCTTAGATCGAGACGCGCTAGTCGGTGTTGTACAGGCTCTTTTTCAGGAGCCCAATGTGCGCTTTGAACATGGGCAAGCGGTGTGGTTAGCGTTGAACAGTTACCGTAATAGCGAGAAGGTCAAAGGGCGAACCGCAGACTTTGCCGATGCTCTAATCGTGGCGAAGGCGAGGGTGATGATCGAGGCACTGGGTGAACCGTTTGAAGGCGTGTACACGTTCGATCAAGCAGCCCAAGCGCTGGCAGGGATGAAAGCGCCGTGACACTACTCCGAACGCATAACATACAAAATTCGCAGTTCGGGGGTTATGACAAATTTGGAAAGGTTTCATATCAGACGTCGAATTAAATTTACAACACCCGTTTTTCTGGCGTTGACCACAGTTAGGCAACATATATGTACAGGAACTGTTCGAATGGGTGAGATAAAATCAAACCTAAAATGTCAATGTGGCCGAGTGTCACTGACAGCAATTGGAAAACCAGTTATTAGTGCTGAGTGCTTGTGTACTGATTGCCAAAAGGCAGGGAAGGTTCTTCAAGAACGAGACAGAGCTCCATCAATACTCGACCAGAACGGTGCAACGAGATTTGTCCTATATAGAAAGGACAAGGTTGAGTTTCTTTCCGGGCGTGAGAAATTGAAATCACTTTATTTAGAAAAAGATTCAACAACGCGCCGAGTGGTAGCTATCTGCTGTAATACGCCAATATTTCTGAAGTTTTCCGATGGACACTGGCTT
>ENA-ORXM01000637-ORXM01000637.1-marine-metagenome-genome-assembly--contig:-NODE-637-length-58470-cov-57.654599_pt1 | contig 58470 bp, 50 predicted proteins | sample MGYA00237867_ERZ511480 | MGnify/ENA primary metagenome ERZ511480 (study PRJEB26309, sample SAMN06266103) | marine metagenome | isolation source: Algal blade | place: United Kingdom:Sidmouth, United...
TATCCCTTAGACTTTACATCCTTGCCATCCAGCAGGCAACTTCTTTACACTTACTGATTTGTACAAGTTATTTAGTCACCATTCCTTAGGAGATTCAAAAAGTTGCCTTGGTCTAAGTCGGCAGCATTGGTTGTTCGATCCAATCTAGCCATAAACTCGACAGAAGATATTTTGTTTTTCGAACGCTTGAATGCTGCGACTTGCGATTTGTGGATCGAGACTTGTTTTTTGGCTTCTGCTTTTTCGTTATCGTCGCCATTTCGCGCGGCCCGAAGTGCATCAGCCAATCGTGATTTTGCTTGGAAGTGCATCGCAAACATTACGTCTTTAATTTGCTTGTCGATACCCATCAGTTTGCATTCGGCCCAATGCGTGTTTTGCCATTGCAGCCAAATTTCGGAACCTGTGACGTAAAGCCACTCATCACCATAGAGATCGGCCCATGCATCCAATATGCCCCCATCGTCGGCTGAATACATGTCTATCTCGATTGCATCTAATTTAGTTGTTTGTGGAGAGTTATTTTGTGGTATACTATTCGTATTCATCGGCTATATCCAATGTCAGGAAGATAGCCAAAAATATGTTAAAATACATAGGCTATCCATTTTGTTAGTCTTTGGATGGTTATCTATCGCAAAGCCCTTTCCGTGAGTCTCGCCAAAGTCAAACGGTTGGGGCTTTTTCGATCCTCTATTGAGGCAAAGTTGATACATTGCTTTGTCCCCTCGCTACAGACACATCAACAAACTGTCGTGTCTCGCTTCGCTGCACAAGTTCGGCCTGATTAACCAAACGTTGGATAACTGCTGACTTACTCATTTTTAACTCGTTAGCGAACCGAGATAATTTTTTATAGTCTGCTTCTGAGAGTCGTACCCCTGTCGCGTGATCCAATGTTTCTTTCGCCATTTTTTTGTCTCCTGATTTCAATAAAATTAATTAACTACGTGAACAATTGTATCGGCGTTGGCGATTGATTTGCTCATGTGTTCGTTCATAAATGTGAACTAATAGTTTCGATTTATCATCTATGGGAGTCTCGCTTACATGGTATAATTGTTCATGTAGGCATTCGAGACATTGAACGATATCCTTTCTGCAAAAGCAGCCTCGCGAATCTGAAACGCGAGGCTGCTTTTGTTTTATGCTACGGCTAATGTCTCGGCACGAATGATTACTCCATTGGCAATCACAAGCCCATCGCTTTCTAATTTATCGATGTCACGTCGAATGGTTCTTTCTGACACGTCAAAGAGTCCGGCCATGCTTTTGACAAATGTTGCGACATCCTGAGAGTCTACATATGACAAAAGCTCTTGCTGTCGGCTTGTGGCTTTGTCTTGACGTGCTGCTGTCATGTCCTGAGTGCTGACAATAGCCTGTGACATTTCCAAGTTTTGACGTTCTATCGTGTCCGGCTCGGTGGGTGCTGTGACGACAACGTTACGTTTATCTGTGACATTGCGACGTGTGCGCGGTGTCATCTCATCTGCAATTTGCGACACATTGGCTAGTACCACATCCATCATTATTGACTCTGCCTTGCGCTGCAATTTGGCTGTATCAAAGTCGAGTGTCGATACCAAAATCTCAGCACCTTTTTCGCGGGCAAGTGTTCCGGCATCAAGTATCTTTCGCTTACGTTTCGACTCAGCAGAAATAGACGTTGCGATTGGTAGAGCAAGCTCACTGCAACCAATCAGGAAAAAGGCGAGAAGATAGCCAAGCCAACCAAGGTGATGAGAATAAACTGAACCTTGGATCAAGGCTGACAAGATGGTGAAAAATGCAGTCACGGACAAAAGACTGTAAAAAGCTTGCTTGTCTCTCATATCAACCTCACTCAGTTGGTGAGCTAAAACGACAAGTGCTACACCAAGCCCAAGGCCCAACGTCCAACTGGCAAGGCGATCATGTCCAAGCCCAACAAAAAAATGGGCTACGTTTTGGATACTGGCGATACTAAAAATTAGTGCCAAGCCAATGACTAAATGCTGATTCTTAATTTGTGGAAATTGTATTGATTTCAATGTTTCAATGTTCATGTTATTGTCCTAATAAGTTGTTCGTCCGGCACTCTTTTTGCTCAAAGATTTGGATAATGGATCCGGCGCGTGTTGCTCTGAATTGTGAGCCAAAATGCTTTGGCAATTCTTCGGCGGCAATCCTCGACACGTGGCTTACCTTTGTCCCGATAGCAACTTTAAAATCATAGATAGCTCTATCATCGAAATGAGATTCTTTGGTGCATTCTCCATTGATTCGATGCCGACGTAATACTTGCTCGATACCGAAGCCTGTAGCAGGGTGCTGCACGTATTGAGATACAACAATATTGTGCGGTTGTCCTACGTCTAACTCTACAGCATCAGCCATGGCGGATCTTATCCATCTGATAATGCTCATTTGTACCCCTCTCGCTAAAATAAAAATATGTCGATTTTTCCTACGTAGGAAAAACGGCTACACCACATCCCACAACCTATCCCATAGAAAGGCCCGTAGAATGTCCCATAACCCATCCCGTTAAGCAGCCCGTGCAACGTCCCGTACTTTTGTGCGTCTTAGAGTGTCCAAACGATTCCACATTGCAGCATCAATTCCAATGGCCGTAACCCAACTCTTAGCCTGTTGCACATTGCGATAATCATGCAGTTGCACGTACCAACGATTGCAGTCATACACGAATAGCGGTCGTGTCTTTTCACTCATCTGAGACAGTCTGAGAATGCTTCAAAGAACAGTTCGTTCACTCGCCAAGAGAGATGGTTTGTCGTCGCTATTCCAATGCTTTCTCCAAGGGACTCGAACCAATAATCTGCCATCAATCGGATCCACATTAATAAGCTGCCGTCTCTCATCAACCTCATATATCTGCTCTGCAAAATGCAATAAGCACTCGTTTAATAGTTCAGCTTTTTGAGAGTAGCGAAGGCTGTTAGAAACGTTTTGCGCTACCCCACGAACCACATCAAAACGTTGTGGTCTGGAACTGCGGATGCCGTCTTTTCTGTCTTGGAAATTGTTCATAAAATATTACTCCCGATAGTTTTTAAATCGTTCGTTCTGTTCATGGCGCAACAGTCTGTAACCAAGCAATGCCTGTAAAACCTGCACCCCATAATGCGAAAAGAATTGTGATAGTAACCAAGTGCCAAAATAGGTGATCACAGACGTTGCAACCATTACTCCAAAGGTGACAAGTGAGAAAATTGGGATCCCCAACCCGATCCACGTGAATGAAGCAATAGCAAATGGTGCTGCTACTGCTAATGGAATAGAGATATGGACAAATGCACGTGCTATGTCCATATGTTCCCCACGTTGGGCGCGGTATGGTTGATCGGATGTTGCAAAGTCATATTTGGCAGGCACTTGTTTTGGCTGCTCAATCTTGCTAATAGTTGCCTGACGTGGTGCTGTATCGAAATCAATATACTTGGTTTTGCCTTTACTTCTGACGGCTATTTTTTTACTCATATGCCCCCCTGCAGAAACTTAACCACTTGGCCCCAATCGTTACTTGCCTTACTCAACAACGCGCGCTGCTGAGTTTCTTTCTGCTCTGCCCGTTGCCAAAGTGAGGCATCCCTAACTTTCGCAACCTCACTTTCTATTAGTGCTGAAATAGTGCTTGGATCCAATGCGTCTAGTTCCCAACGGCTGTACCCATGGAGATCTATATAATCGGCTGCGCGCGTGTCAGTGGTTTTGGCCGGATTCGGTGGTGGATTGTATTTCTCGACTTGGGAGTAGTTCAAAGCGATTCGATGAACCTGTACATCGCTCTCACAGAATAATTGCAGCCTGTCCTGTACGTCTCTTGTCATGTCGATGCCACTTGGATCGTGATCACCAAGATGTAAAATCACAGGACGTTGCCCAGCATCAATGTAGCGCTTTAATCGTTGTGCAGCACTCCACATCTCCGACTGGCTTGTGTAGCCCCTACATGAGAAGTAATCAACATCCAAGCGACTACAAATCCCACTGATAACACCTATCAAGGCATCCTTCTCGATCCACACTTCGATACGATTGGGTTGGGTTTGCCATTTGTCGATTCGGTATCCGGCTGCGACACTCGACATGATCGACTGTGGGCTAACCCAATGGCTATTACCCTTTAGGCTGCGCGTTCGATCAACGATGGCATTCCAATCAACTAGTCCGGCCATACGTGCATCGCTGATAGTTCTACCCAATTTATCGTATTCCTTTTGGCTATTGGCGATCATGTCTCTTGATACCATTTGATAATACAGTTGACGCAAGGTGAGATCGTAGCCCTGCTGTGAATACTCTGTGATGATTTCGTTAGCTGTCTCAATTACTTTGAGAGTCGCTGCTCTGAAACGTTTGTCTGTGTATGCTATTTTTGGCATTGGTTAATGCTCCTTATATTGCAATTTGAAATTACAACATTGTCTAGTGGCAATGGTTTAGACTAGAAGCAATAGCACATGAGGAATATGCTATAATTTACGAAGCCTAAACCGTGGTGCCTTTGCTTGGTACGGTTTATGGATAGCTGTGCGTAGATGTTACGAGCATCTACGCACAGCGAAATTACCTCAACGAACTCGAACGTTTTTGTATAGCGGATCGGGTGGCCCTTCTCTTTGCAAAGAATCAATACTTAGCATGTCTATGTCCCATTGTCTGGTTAGGGGATGTTGATTCGCTATCACCCATCCACGCGTAATCCATCTACGAATTGTGATAGTGCTAACTTCTGCGTACTCTGCTGCGTTTTTTACTGTCATCTTCTTACAAGCTCCATTTGTCTGCTGGTGACGCTCTTTGTTGTGCATTTTCGAGATCTACGTCTGCTAGGGCTACATAGTTCGTCACCATGGTTAATGTCGTGTGTCCTAGCATGTCGCGTAGCTCGAACGGGTTGCCCCCATTTCGCAAAAACTCGATGGCGAACGTATGCCTTAATCGGTGTGGATGAATATGACTAACTTTCGCCTGAGTGCATAACCGCTTTAACATTTTGCCTACGTTGTTTCTGTTCATCCGTTCACGGCCTCTTGTGCAGAATAATGGTTCCTCTGGAAGTTTGTTCTGACGGTCTGCAAGGTATCTCCACAACGCGCGCCTAGCTCTTGTACCAAGCGGTAAGAATCTTCCCTTATCGCCCTTGCCGCGCTGAACGTGTAGACGTTTGCCGTTGTAGTCGTCAACCATCAGATCGCACAATTCAGAGACTCGTATCCCACAATCAACCATTACAATGATGATTGCTTTATCTCGTTTCGCCATAGGTCTACGGCTGGTGTACTTGCGTTTGTTTTTACGTTCGGCAGTTGCACAGGCTCGAATGATTTTCCGTACATCTTCCATTGGGGCAGGGTCGATTTGGCGCTTGGTGAACTTTGGCTTATCAACCTTGCCCTTGATGACATGAGCGATACCCAACTCCTTTTCGGCCCAACTCCAAAAGGAAGAGAGAACCCCGTGATAGTCGAAGATGCTGCGATCTGACAGGTCCGTATCGGTGCGAAGATAACGAAGAAACTTTTTAATATCTTGGCTTGTGATATCTTCTACATCTACATCATCTAAGAAGTCATACAGCCTATCGAAAACGTAGGAATATCGCGCTGCTGTTCCTTCCTTAATCTGGAATTCCTTATCTAACCAGTACCCTTCTAATGCATCGCTTAATCTCATTTGTAGACGTACTCCACATATTTTTAGGCAACAAAAAAAGCCGTTCGGATAAATTATCCAAACGACTTTTTGTGTAGTATTCAGTTAGCAAACCGTGCCAAAAAATGAATCTTGGATGGATGCATAGTGGGAGATACTGGACTTGAACCAGTGACCTCTACGATGTCAACGTAGCGCTCTAGCCAGCTGAGCTAATCCCCCGTAGAAGCAGAATTCTACCATATAATCGAGACGTGATGCAAGTTTATCAAAATAGAAAAAGCAACTTAATTTGGGAAAATATAGCCTGTTGGCCCGCCGGTCATTGCTTCGACCTTCTCTTGCGTTTCGACCATATGCTGCAATAGCGCAACTTCGCGCCACAGCAGGTAATTCTCTTTATTCAATATATCAGGGATGCCGGGCAACGACAATAGATCTTGTTTATCATCATTTTCGATTCGTAGCGCCATTGCGACCAAAAAGGCTAAACTCGTCGGATTATTAGGCAGGCGATTGAGCGGCAGCTTCGTCTTGGTTGCAATCGAAAGCGCATCTACATACTCGACGATTTTGGGACGTATACGTTGCGCTAGTTCTTCGGCGCGCTTTGTCTGCCCATTGAGCACAGGATAGTGGCTCACCTCGGCGGTCAAATAACTCTTATCCGTGTTCAGCTTATGAACTTGGAAGCGTTTTGTGCCGAGAGTCATAATATTCATTCGCCCATCACGCAACTCTTCGACCGATCTAATGTGTGCCGCTGTGCCGATAAGCTTGCGCTGCTCGTCGCCTGGCTCTAGCACTTCATCTTCGCGTTGCAGTATAATCCCAAACAGCTTATCCGTTTTCATGCAATAGCGGATCAACTCACGATAACGTGGCTCGAAAATATGCAAAGGCAGCGCCTGCCCAGGAAAAAAGACTAAATTAAGTGGAAAAAGCGGCAACTCCATAAGGTCAGTTCTTCTATGTTTTTGTAGATTTTGATTCATTACACTTTTTATTCATCAATATCAGGTTGATTCGACAGATCCACCTTCATGATTTCACGCAAAATTGTTGTGGCAAAGGCACCTTTTGGCAGCGAAAAGTCGATGCAAATTCCTTCTTTATCCTTAGCCGGTAAAATTGTTAAATCTGGCAAAAATAGACGGCCGAGTCGACGTGTGCCCTCTACCTTTACCTTCGCCAAATCCGCCAATGTTATCTGCGATTCAGCTAAAATTTCATCCTCCAATGCGCCCGATACATCTTGCGCCTGCCGCATCTTTGGGCCAAAGATTGGTGCAGTAAAGCTAATCTCCTTGGCCTGAAAGCGCTGCTCGTCGGTAGGCAGATCTTCGACACCAAAGATACCGCCCGTCTCATGTTTCTTGGCAATATCGCCCTGTAATAGATGCCCAAACGCACCATTTTCAATGCGCCGTGCTAAGTACTGGTTACAAAGATAGCTTTGATAGCTAGAAATTAAAAAGCGCTGTAGCCACTTCTGTTGACGATTGCGCAAACGCCCCCCGCTTTGAATAATCTCTAGCCCGCGAGCAACATTATCCCCATTGTGCCCAAAGCGTTGAGGACCAAAAAAGTTGGGCACACCCGAAATGTCTAGCGCATCTACAACACCTTGAGCTTGCTGCGCCGCTTCATCCAACGGTATATCAATCCCCGTAACCGTAATCTGAAAACGGTTGCCAATCAGGTGCCCGGTCTTCAACTTATTCTTATGCAGCCGCGCCCAGTTAAGCGTAACGGGCAAGTTCTCTGCAATGCGCTTGGCCGATTCTTCTACCAGCGTTTCTGCACCATGCCCAATCGAAACGCTAAAGGTCTGTGTCGTGCGCGCAAACTTGTCTTTCATGCCTGCGAAACCAACATCATTGCGATCAATCTTAAAGAGCTTGGCTAAATCACGCTGTACATCTTTTGTTGTCAACCCAACTTTTGTTAAGTTCACATAAAGATGTTGGCCCTCATCCTGCGGCTCGTAGAGTGAGATTTCATCGACAATAAAATGCTCGGGTGTCGCACGGATTGCGCCACCAATTCCAGGCAATGTGGACGTGATGTAAGGTAACTGAAAATCAATATTCGATTCTATCATGATAGGATTAATGACGACGGGAAGATGGGTTCCAAAGGTAGGTTGGTAGTGGGCTCGAGCATTGCCGTGCTAAATAATAGCTAAGCTAAATGTACTCTCGGGACTATTTATTGTTGAAGTATAACAGATTATAGCAAAAAAACGTACCACTCTTGCCACCAAACTGAAAGCCAGCGTCTTCGATCCACTGGCTCGCCAGATACGCTGGCGCATAGGCAGGATCGGGCAACTCTTCGCTCACGGCTAGTCGGCCCATTGATTTAAGCACACGTCGCACTTCGGCCAAAGCTTTTTGCTTGTCGGGAATTTCGGCCAATGTCGCGATCATGATGACGCTATCGACGCTATCATCAGCTAAGGGAAGGTCGTACGCACCGCTGTTGTGGCACTCTACTCGATCCGAAAGGTGAGCGGTGGCCGCGCGCTTTCGAGTCTGCTCCACTAATTCGGGCTGGATGTCCACAGCATGAACGCGACCTTCTGCACCAACCATGTGCGCCATAGCAAGTGTGAAAGTGCCGCTGCCGCAACCGAGATCAAGCACTGTCATACCATTTGCGATCCCAAATTCTCCCAGCATTTGCGCCGGGTTTCGATAGGCCATGCGTACTGGACTGTCGAGCAGACCGGCCATTTGATGCGGCATAGGGCGCGGCTGTCGGTGCGAGGCAAGCCGCACCGCCGCGTTGGATCCAACTACGGCTCCTGCATTAAGAGAGATAAGTTTAAGAATAGCTCTTGTAAGTCCGTTTGACATATTGTTTACTAACAAGATGAAGTAATAATCTAGTTTTGCGGCCTATGTGTAACTAATATCAGTGTAGAGTACAGCCATTGTTTTGACTGGGTGAAGAAGTAACGAGGTGACTTGGTGAAGTTATCAATCCGAATGCTGCCACCTAGGTAGGATTGGTTTTCACAGCATGTAGTGCGGCCTTTATTTATGACAAGACGATATTACCAAGTTACCCCTTCACCAAGTCATTTTTTACACGGGTTCTGCTTCTTTCGTAGACACTGATGCGGGCGGGAAGCGGATCTGCAAAACGCCGTCAACGAAGTCTGCGCCGCTTGCCTCGCGATGCGTTAACGCAGCCGGTAGCAGCAATTCGCGCTTGAAATTGCCAATGCTAATAAACAGCTCATCTGCACGCTTAGTCAGCTTGACCTTATCTAATTCTACATAAGGTAGCGGTAATATAAGCACAAGATCTTCGCCTTCTTCGATGATCTCTTGCGTCTTGCCGACAAAGAAGATCTGCCCCGGATCGCGATCACCAAAGAGCGTGTCGGCCAATGTTTGCAACCGATGTAGCCCCACCACTTCACTGTCGGACCAGGCAGCTGTTAAGATGGGTAGTGGGTAAAAATCATCGCCGATCTCATTCAAATAGCGAGCTTGATTCTCTTGCATCTTTTTCAAATATTTGTCGGGGCTAGCGTCTGTCACGGCTACGCTCTCGATCCCCAATTCATCATTTTGATCGGCACGCTTACTTGAATCAACCCTGTTTATGTTAATGCCAGGCAAAATGCGGTTGACAACCGTCGCATCTACCGGGTAGCCAAAAAGCGACAAATAAGTGACCGCACGAGCACCTTCCTTGATCACCATCTTCTCTGGATTTAGCACCACACGATAGCTTGTAATGGATGGATTCGCTAGCAGAATTTGCAGCTCTTTTACACCCTCAACTAAATTGGCTAATCCAGCACGCGGGTCAGTTTCAGGCATAACGCGCTTGATCAAGCCGGTTGCAAGCTTGGTGGTGGCATCGCCCCACCCCGTAAAGCGCTGCACATACCAATTGAAACTCTCGGGCATCGTCAGTAAGCGCATCGTTTCGCCCGTTGGCGCGGCATCAATAATGATGCGATCATAAATGCCCGCTTTGGCCTGCTTATTAATTTGCAACAGGCTGACAATCTCTTCCATACCGGGGATAATGGCCATCTCTTCGGCAATGGCTTTGTTCATGCCTTGGCCTTGTAAAAGGTTTCCCACGTATGCTTGCAGTTGACCCCAGTTATCGCGCACTTCGTCCAGCACGTTGATCTCCTGCGCATAGAGATTGGGCGCTATTTCGATGGGTTCATTAGTAAGGGTAACATCTAAGCTATCGGCTAAACTGTGAGCAATATCGGTACTCACAACCAGCGTTTTGTATCCTAACTCGGCACTGCGTACAGCAGATGCTGCTGCAACGGTGGTTTTCCCCACACCGCCTTTTCCCAAATATAAAATTATTCGCACATTGTATCCTTGTATACTGAGCAAGGCCATAAATGAGAAGATTAACCCTCTTTATCTAGGTGATTTGTTCTCTTCCATGAGTTCTTGCGGTATATTTAGTCGATTTATGTTCCGCAGCAGCACAAAATAACAGTTCTGTTTTAGATAGTGTTATCTAACGGCAAGAAATGATAATTTATGGCGCTGCTTGGTATTGTTTATATCTCTTCTCGGCGTACGAGTCTAGCCTGACGCTTACTACGTATGGTAAACAGCGTGACCAAGCCAATCGTTACGGCTGTTGCCACAGCAATCGCGCCCGCCCGACTACGCCCAAACCATCCTCGGATCTGCCACCAGAACCAAGGAATTTGCATCCAATAGCCAAACTTTAACGGCCATTGATGACCCGTTTGCAGCACATACTTTCCGACCTTATCTTCGGGGCTCCACACAATGATATAGGCTCGCCCCCCCACGATTGTTTGCGTGTCAAGGCTGGAACCAGCGTTGTATTTAACCTGAGTCAGGAGATCGGTAACCGGCGTGCCTAGCTGACCCATTGGTGGCGCAACCACTGCACTAAATCCAGCAGGAACCTCAATCGGCAATTTATGAATGTCTGCGCTATAGGGCAGGCTTTGCGCAACAATGGCAAAGTTCGGTACGGTTGCCCTACCACTGCCAAGCTGCGGAATAAAAAGCTGCGCACGCAACCGCGCCCCAGCACGACAGTTTGCACTGTAGACGTGCATCTGTCCACTTACGACTAATTGATTGAAAATTAACCGTTTGTGGCGGAAATCGGGTAGCGACAATGCACTGTCGAACCCATTGCCTGGAAGCCCTGGAAAGATTGGGCGACTGCCAGCCAAATCTGTTCCATGATCAGATGATTCGTTATTAGTAAGATCCACTTGTTAATCCAACCACCTTTATCTGGCAACGATCAAATCGCTCTGTTTGAATCGTTGAGAAGTATCTCGACTAAATACAGCAACTAAATATAGCAACTAAATACAGGAGCAGATATGTATTCATCTGCGGCATTTTACATCCAAAAATGAACAATCTATGTTGTTAAAGTCTAGCACTCTCAATTCGCTGCGTCAACTTGATTTATATTAGTAGTTGATGCATTTTGGTTTGAGGATAAAGAATTTAAGACTGCCCCCACATGATTTGACACGGTCACTCCTGAGTGTATAAAACTGGTAAGCAGATACGTATTGTGTCAGAAACAGAAAGGGGATCCAAATAACGTAAGCTGAGCGAATCTCGTAGCTTTGACCGCTGAGCTTGAGCGGTAGCTCAGCCTGAGCTACCGCTCAAGCTCAGCTCTCTTATGTTTCTGAGAGTATCCCCAACAGTTAACGGCCACCGACCTAGCTGTTAAAACAAGCCTCCGCTGTTGTAGTAATACGGCTTATTTCCTAAGTATAATTAAAGGTTAACATAACATCTCATACTAACAGTACATATATCAGTACGCATGGTTTGGCAAAAAGTTCTGACTGTTGCGTGATACAGATAATGATTTTTAACCTGTGAAATTTATTCGTATTTTATAAATCGGTGTACTATATAATTATGACGGAAAATAGAGAACAGGTACGACCAACATTTTCGTTAATCGTACCAATTTGGAATGAAGAAGAAGTTATCCCTGAGCTATATCGTCGCGTGCTCGACGTAATGGAACAGGTGGGAGACCCGTGGGAGCTAATATTAGTGAACGATGGCAGCCGTGACCGTTCTCTGCCTATGCTGCTAGAGCTACACGAGCAGGATCCGCGCGTGCGTGTAATCGACTTTAGCCGCAATTATGGGCATCAAATTGCGATCACGGCTGGCTACGATTTTGCCGACGGTGATGCGGTAATTGTAATGGACGCCGATCTGCAAGATCCGCCAAGCGTAATCTTAGAGATGATCGAACGTTGGCGCGAAGGATACGAAGTGGCCTACGCCGTGCGCACATCACGCGCGGGCGAGACAAAGTTCAAGCTGTGGACGGCGAGCCTCTTCTATCGATTGCTTTCGGCAATCACCACAGACGTTGAGATCCCACTCGACGCGGGTGATTTCCGTCTGATGGATCGACGGGCGGTGCTGGCTATGCGTAGATTGCGCGAGCAACATCGATTTATGCGTGGTTTGAGCAGTTGGGTTGGCTTTAAGCAGATTGCGGTTGAGTACGAGCGGGCCGAACGCTTTGCTGGCGAAACAAAGTATCCGCTGGCAAAGATGATCCGTTTGGCGGGCAATGCAATCACAAGCTTTAGCTATTTGCCGCTGCGTATGGCAACCTATTTAGGCTTTTTCTTGGCAATTATGAGTCTGCTAGGTATTTTGTTAACAATTGGGTTGCGGCTTTCTGGCAGTCTATTTTTCCAAGGGCAGGCTACAACGCTTGTAACAGTGCTCTTTTTAGGCGGGATCCAGTTGATTGTGTTGGGGATTATCGGCGACTATTTGGGGCGCATTTATGACGAAGTCAAGGGGCGTCCGCTCTATTTGGTTTCGAGGGCGTACGGTTTCGTTGGTGATGAGGAAAAACGGTAGGCGCGATTTGCCACCAGTGTGGTTGAACTTATCTAGATGCACACGGCCAAATCCCTCTCAATCTATGACCGTGCTCAGCATAATTATTTTCTGATCTCGCCATAAGCTGAGTTTAAAATAAGAAGATAGCTATGATCACGCGTGCAAGCCATCTGGCGATTTATGTGGCCGACCAAGAAACGGCGTATGATGTTTACGTTAACAAACTTGGCTGTAAGATAAAGACCGATATGAAAATGGACAATGGGTTTCGCTGGCTAACGAGCATCTTCCCCGAACAGCCTGAGTTGGAGATTGTGCTTGCTGAGGCGACATAGCCAATCTTCAACGAAGAGATGACTAGATGACTGCGCATATGCAAGCCCTGTTAGGTGCCAATGCACTGGGTAACTGTGCTTTTGAGACAGCTGATTGTCAGAAAAGTTATGAAGAGATGGAAGCAAAGGGAATTGAATTTCTCAAACCGCCCACGAAGGAATTTTACGGCGTGGAGGCAATTTCCCGTGATGGCTGTGGGAACTGGTTCAATATGACTGAACGTTCTAGCAAAAGCGAAAAACCATAAAACTATCCAATCTCAATATAACAAGTCACTACCAATCTCTTATCATTCCACTAATGTTGCAATAACAAACAATCGATGCGTCGTCGTAAATGCTGGCCATCCGGTAATCAGCGTTAGTTTTGCTTCGTCGCTTGGCGCGTAATACTTTACTACCTGATCTGTCTCCGCTGCGCTTGCTCCATCTAGCGGAATCGGTGTCCCTACCTCGCTTACCACATAAGTTTGTGTGGACCCATCCGCAGCCGTCATGATAATCTCCATACCCACCTGTACATTGCCCAACGCTAATTGCGAAAAGACCGCGTCCCCGGCATTTTGGTAACCAGAAATCAACACATTGCCTGCCTCTCCAACGCCCGCCGAATCAGGATGCCAACCTGCTGTCGCATCAGGAATAATCCACTCTGTGGTGCGCTGCCCGTCGATCCGCACAATGCGCCATTCCATCGACGTAATTGATGCGGATAACCTGATTTGTTCAATATCTAGCTGAACCGGATCTAGCCCTACGCCATTTGATACCGTTTGCGCTGCTTCTTCTGCTGATTCCGGCGTCGCGGTTGGCGCTAAAGCCGGCACCCCACTCTCTACTACATCTGTCTCTTCTGCCACAGCATCTGTCGCCGATGTCGTCGCTTCACGATTATTATCGTTGTCCGCATCACTTGACTTGACCTCATCCGAATCCATTTCGTTAGAATCCGAATCTGCGCTACTCGAATCGCTGCTGGTACCAACTGCTGGCAGCGGGATCGGCGTTGGCGACGCACCAATATTTGTGCCACATGCGCTTAGTAGCAGCCCAAGAATCAACATTAACCCTACTTGATACAGCAACCTATTTTGTCTACTTACTATCATTTTTTTCATACTAAATAATTTCTCGCTATGCTCTAATTTTGCTGATTCTGAAATGCTTTCTTCGTGCTTACTATCATTATAGACGGACGTACATCGAATAATGTTACTATGCGCTAATACTGCTCACGCATGAAGGGATGCAACAGACTGTGCTCTCCTCTATTGCATCGGACATACCAAACCTAAAATCTTATCTGAGCCAATTCGTGTAGCAACATACAGTATGCCTCCTTAGCCCGCTCAAAGCTGCTCAAGCGCCAAAACTCATCCGGCGCGTGAGCGCGTTCATCCTGCAACCCAAACGCAAAATTGACCGTGTAGACGCCCAGCTTCTCGCGAAAGAGGCTACAAAACGGAATGCTACCACCGGTTCGTATGTAATAGGGTTCTTTGCCATACAATTCTTGATGAACCGCAGCGGCAGCCTCGTTGCCCGGATAGTCCGTCGGCATAAGATACGCTTTGGCCATGCTTTCACTTGGCGTTACCGTCACACGTACGCCAGCAGGGGAGTGCTTTTTAACGTGGGCCGTAATCGCATCGACAACCTGCTGTGGATCCTGATCCGCAACTAAGCGACAGGTGATCTTGGCGTGCGCCTTGTTAGGCAGCACTGTCTTGACCCCCTCGCCCTGAAAGCCACCCCACATGCCGTTTACCTCTAACGTTGGCCGCGCCCAGCGTCGTTCCAGCATCGTATAGCCCGGCTCGCCAAAGAGCGCATCTACCTTTACCTGATCCATAATGTCCTGATCGGTTTGCGGAATCTTTGCCAGCAGCGCGCGATCTTCATCCGAGAGCATGCGTACATTATCGTAAAAACCATCGACCAAGATCTTGCCATCCACGCTGCGCATCGACGCAATGATCTGCGCCAATGCGTGCAGCGGATTCATCACCGCACCGCCATACATGCCCGAATGCAGATCCGAACCCGCACCCTGCACATCAATTTGCAGCGAACAGAGACCGCGCAAGCCGATTAACAGTGCCGGTTCATCCTCGCTATATTGCCCACCATCCGCGCTGATAATCGTGTCGCACGCAAAAAAGTCTTTATGTGCCTCGATAAAGTTGGGCAACTGCGGCGAGCCGATCTCCTCTTGCCCTTCGAAGAAAAATTTGAGATTGATCGGCAACTTTCCCTCCGTTGCCAGCAGCGCCTCGACCGCCAAAATCGGCACAAACATATTGCCCTTATCATCCGACGCCCCGCGCGCGTAAATGCGCCCATCGCAGATTTGTGGCTCAAAAGGAGGGTTGCTCCACAGCTCTAGCGGATCAACTGGCTGCGTGTCAAAATGCCCATAGATCATCACCGTCGGGCTGCCTTCGGGCGCGTGGAGCCAATCGCCATACACAACTGGGTGCCCACCTGTCTCCATTGTTTGGATATTCTCGATACCCGCCGTTTGCATTCGAGCCGCCACCCATTGGCCCGCCTCGCGCACCGCATCCGCATGATCTGGCAAGCTCGAAATACTGGGAATGCGCAAAAACTCGAGCAGCTCGTTTAAATGCTGCTCGTTGTAGCTCTCAAAATGGGTGCTCCAATTACTCATAGTTTATCCTTTTGCTGCTCGGTATACTGTAGAAACCTTATTAGCCACAAAACACAGAAATCACAAAAAAACACTCTGGAATTTCTAGTTCTGTCGGATTTGCTACCTCCTCCAAATGTAGGGAAGAATTGTTCCGAGGTGCGACATCTGATCGAATAATCTGAAAATTGTGCATCCCGTGGCGGTCCCCTCTCCAGCGAAGCGATTTGGAGAGAGATAGGGTGAGGTCGGAACATTGTGTACTAGACCACTATGCCACAACCCACCAATCCGAATAGAACCAAGAAATTTTTGTAGCTATTTTACTCCTTTTCAGTAGCTCACTATATTTACTAGAATTGTTCCCAATTAAGCATGAATAGGTAACTGTTACTTTAGCCCTTCGTTTCAAAGTGGAATCGCTTGTGAAGTGACAGTCACTTGGGTATACCTTTAATTTAGGAATAACTCTACTGCCCTTCACTATTCACTTCTGTTTCCGTAAACTGCGTCTCATAAAGATGCGCATAGAGCCCACCTTTCGCCATCAAATCCATATGCGTGCCCGTCTCGACCAGTCGTCCCGCATCCAAAACTAAAATCTTATCCGCAGCCAAAATTGTCGACAGACGATGCGCAATCACCAACGTCGTTCGGTTCTTCATCAACGGCTCTAACGCCGCCTGAATCAGCGACTCGCTCTGCGAATCCAAATGCGACGTCGCCTCATCTAGCACTAAAATACGTGGATCTTTTAGAATCACGCGTGCGATGGCAATACGCTGCTTCTCCCCCCCGCTCAACCGGTAGCCGCGCTCGCCCACAACTGTTTCGTACCCATCCGGAAACTGCATAATCCGTTCGTGGATACTGGCCGCAATGCACGCCGCTTCCACCTCACTCTGCTCCGCATTGGGCCGAGCATAAAGCAGATTCGCCAAAATCGTATCGTGCAGCAAATAGGTCTCCTGCATCACAATCCCGATCTGGTTCGCCAACGATTCAAGCATCACATCGCGCAGGTCATGCCCGTCCAATAAAATGCGCCCGGCACTTGGGTCATAAAGCCTGGGCAGCAAATAGGTAATCGTTGTTTTCCCCGCACCGCTTGGGCCAACCAGCGCCACAAGCTCACCCGACTTCATGCTAAAATCCACCTCTTCCAGCGCCCAAAGTCGAGTCGAAATCGGTTCATTTTTTGGTGAAATGGGTAGCTCTTTTTCGGGCTTTCCTCGTTTCTGGCCCAAGTGACCATCTTCGGGGATACCCTTTCCATTGCTTGCTAAATTGGCCTCTCTGCTTGGCAGTCCATTTTTCGGATCGGAATCCGGTCGCTCCGTTGCTGATCCATACTGGAACGAAACACTCTCGAAGCAAATATGCCCGTCTACCTCGTCCAGCACAATGGCATCGGGCGCGTTTTTAACCTCGATTGTCATATCTAAATATTCGAAGACCCGCTCAAAGCTAACCATCGATGTGGCGAAAGCAATCTGTACATTCGTCAACGCCGAAATCGGTCCGTATAGCCGCCCCAAATACGCGGCAAATGCCACAATCGTCCCAACGCTAATGGAGCCATCGAGCACCAAATGGCCGCCAACCCAGTAGATCAGTGCGGTGCCGATGGTGCTTGCGATGCCCAACCCCATAAAAAACCAGCGCCCAACCAGCGCCCGCCGAATGCCAATATCGCGCACCGCGGCATTTGATCCCGCAAAACGTTCGATCTCGCGCTGCTGTCGCCCAAACGTCTTGACCAACAACGCACCGTTGATCGTCAACGTTTCGCTAATGCTGTTGCTCATGTCGGATTTGTGCTCAAGCGCCTCGCGCCGGATCTCGCGCAAAATTCTGGCCACGCGGCGGATGGGCAACAAAAAGAGCGGCAGCACAATAATTGCCAACACGGCCAGCCGCCATTCAATCGAAATCATCACAATCAGCGTCGAGATCAGCGTAACGCTATTGGTGAGAATGCTGGGAACCGTGTCTGTAATTGCACTCTGCGCCCCAACCACATCATTGTTAAAGCGCGAGAAAATTTCGCCCGATTTTGTGTTGGTAAAAAAGCGGATCGACATCTGCTGCAAGTGAGTGTACATCTCTTGCCGCAAATCGTAGATGATGCCCTCACCCGCTTTGGCGCTAAAGTAGCGCTGCACTACGCTGATTAAGCCGCTAGCAATCGGGATGCCCAACATGCCAAGCGCCAGCCAGTTGAGGCGCGTGGTGTCCCGATTGGGCAGCACGTTGTCTATCAGATCGCGATAGAGCAGCGGTGGGATCAGTTCGATTAGTGAGATGATGACAATCGCAACAAGTACAATGATGACGGAGAATAAATGAGGTCGGCCATATTGAAAAATACGACGCAGCAGCGCACGATCTACAGTGGTTTTGCCTTTTGATTTATCGTACGTAATATACCGATGCCAGCCGCTATCGCGCATCTTCTCTCCTGTGGGGGGTGGTGTGGTTGCGTTAGTACAAGTATAGCATAATCGTTTCCGAAATATGTGAGCAACACGCCGTGGAGAATGCTAAGAGAATAGTGAGACTGTCTTGAATTGCGTCTAAGTGGTGTCAGAGTACTTAAAAAGCGTTAAATCGGACCCGATATCCATTTCTATCAGGCCTAGACGTTTCGGTGATTACTCATAAATATTTAGTTTTGCGGAGAAAGCAACCTCAGATGTGGCTTCGGAGGAGACAATCTGCATCTGAGGTTACACGTAATTGGGTATAACCCACGTGCGACGCTTTGACTAAACAATCTTGGGCATTCGATTCAAGCCTTGGTCAATGCGACGCACGCTAGTCTCATCTGCGCGCACGCTAGTCCCGTCTATCCCGTGAGCAAGTGTGCGTCGCACTGGTATCCGTGTGAGCGAACACCTCTGAAGCTGCAAACCAGAGCGTCGTACACGAGTTATGCCCCTAGTACTTGCCCAACGGCGTGTACCTTCAGATGCTCGGTCCTCCTGTTTGAGGCTTATGGGGAATCACCGATAGACGTTTCGGTAAAATGGTCTGAGCAACGATAATTTGAAATGTTGACCGATAAGTATTGACTGATAAGTATTAACCAATAAATATTTAACCAATAAAAAAAGGTCAGGATCAGTCGACTGATCCTGACCTTTGTCTCTACTAAAATGATCTGGCTATTTTGATACGAGCTCTATCAATGGAAGAAAAAGATTATTCACTGATAGACCAAATGGAAAAAGGCGGGAACTTTGATTGTTTAACGGATTGCTATCTAGATTCATATTGTCTGCCTGTACATCAACCGTAAGATTGTAAAACTTTGGCTCAGGTATAGTGGACGTACCCGTTGTGCTTGGCTGCCACTGAAAAGAGACCGTCGTTTTCCCGTTACATGATGGCGCTACGCTTGCAATGGCGCTGCTCACGGCAAGTACATTAGGTTGTGAGTAAGGGGCCCCATCCCACAGACGCAGCACGACATTTTGTGCATCGACGTTTCCCTCATTTTTTAATGTCACTGTGACCGTTACCATTTCGTTTGCAGTGGGTGTCACAACTGCCGACGGCGTGACCTGCACATCTTCAATGACTAGATCAACCGTATCGGCAAACTCAGTTGTGCGCGCGGCTACATATTCCTCAAAGGCAAGCCCCATGAATTCGATTTCAAACGTCTCATTGTCGAAGAGCGAATGGTCAAAAAAGTTGCCGGTATTTTGTGGGTGGAAAGCACCAGGCGAATTGAGGCTAAACCACGAAAATCTCTGCACAAGCCGATTGCCGTCAGCAGGATAGCCTATCTGATCATCAGTGGCGTCTAACATATAATCAAAGGTATCTATCATAAAGTCGCGCGTCTCTTCTGGCGTAAACCCTGCAAAAATTTCTGGAAAGAGAATGCCGTACTCGGTGACCAAAAGTTCTTTGTCACGCTGGCCATTGTCGGCCATCCACTGACGTAGTGCAACAAGCTGATCTTTGAAGATCTGCAAATTGTTATGCTCGTCAACGTCATAGAGTTTACCCAGTTCATCCGACCCTGTGAGCCCTGTGGGAATGCCTGCACCCCAGTTGCCATCCACATCTTGCGGCTGATCGGCTGGCGGTGGGCGCTGCTCACGCAAGATGAAGGCGTGGGTTGTCCACACATCAATTGGCATTGCTTCACCATACATTCGCTCGTATTCACTGAGCACGTTCGAGAGGTATAATAAGCGCAGTGGCGTCGGCTGGATCACGCCAGCAATAGCTATCTGGCTGTTGGGATCGCGATTCTTCATATATTGATAAACGTCATGATAAAAGGTTGCATACTCTGTTGTGGTAACACTATCTTGCTGCCCTTGGCGATCTGGCTCATTGCCCAGAATCCACAATGCGCCTGGATTGGCGTCTATCACCGCACCGACTCGTGTGTCAAGTTGTTCCCGCGTTGGCGGCGGATTGGTTGCCCGAATCATTTGTGCATAGTCCATTCCATTTGGGCGGGCGGGGTTGACTTGTGTGGCATAATCTAAATACCAACCCGCACCAAGACGGGCCGCATCGTAGTCCGATATTGTTTTGTTTAGCTCGCGAGTTACGTTGTAGCCTATCCGCTGGTGTGGCGATGGATACAACTCGTCACAGCCCTGCGCATGAAGGGGACTGTGGAACGGTAGGATCAAGCCTAGCGTTATTGCAAGCGATACGATTAGTTTTGTTACTGAAGTTTTATAGTGCATTTGTCTTCCTTGCTAAAATCCATACATTCTTATAGATAAATCACATACCTGCTTATTCATACGATTTCGCAAGTTTGGTAGTTACGTGACATTAGACGTAATTTGTGACAAAACACAGGTAAAACCACTATCAACGAAGTGTATTTGAGACCTTATGGACCAATTTCTATTAGAATTTTTAAATCAACGAGTGACCTCGCCGCTGCTCGATGTAACCATGACCTTTGTTTCAATATATGGACTCTTAGCCCTGCCGCTCTTCGGGATGATTCTCTCTTATAATCCGTTCTCTAAAAATACAAAGCGATTAGGCGTATCGATCTTACTTGCGCTGACTGCTGGCATTGCATTAACGTTTATCTTTTACTACCTCGCGCTACGCCCGCGTCCATCTACCGTGCGCCTGATCCTTGCTCAGCCAAACTTACCCTCGTTTCCCAGTGGACATACAGTGCTTGCTTGTGCAACGGCTACACTATTGCTCTTGTTTGGCTGGCAGCGTATGGTGGATGAAGATGATAACGTTAGCGTTAATAATGGTACTCCTGACGGGCGAGGAACAATCGTTTGGAAGATAGTCGGTGCATTTTCAGGTTTACTGGCGCTGTTGATTATGATCAGCCGAGTCTATTTAGGCCACCATTATCCAACCGACGTTATTGCTGGAGCCGCATTAGGGGCAGCCACTGGTGCATCAACCTTTGGCCTACTTCTCTCAAACGAAACAGGCATCCGGCGCTTTCGCTGGCTGCTTTGGCTGCAAGTTGCAGTGGTAATATTGGCAACCATGATGGCCTATTTAAATCTGCTGCCACGCTACCTGTTAAACTGGCCCTATTCAGACAAAGTGCTTCATTTTTTGCTCTTTGGCGCAATTGCTTTTTGGCTCTATTTATGGATGCCAACCGTCGGGCTAAAAATTGGGCGCTGGTTCCTTCCGCTGGCAATTTTGTTGCCCATCACCCTTGCGTTTATAGAAGAGTTGCTGCAAAGCACATCGAGCTTGCGCACGGCAAGCGGTGTCGACTTAGCCTTTGATCTTGCCGGGATGATCTGCTTTACTCTCTTCGCGCATTGGCTTCTGCAGCGAGATGATCTAGCCCGACAAGAGAGTTCACCGCTAGCGTCGGCGGCTGCGGATCCGGTCGAATAGCAGGCCAGCCAGCGCGCAGAAGATCCCCGCGTAGAGCGCGACGCTCCAGTTCATGTCAACCGCAATAAATGCAATAAACGGCACACTAATCATACCGCCAAGGAAAGCGTGGGTTCCGCCCCGCTCGCCAACATAGAGCACTGTTAAGATACCCGTTATCGCACCGGCTATCGCCACGAACGAAGGCAAATTGGGGCTTTGCAATCCATCCGCCGCCAACGCTGCAATCGTTGCCAGCGCAATGTTGATCAATAAAGCATAGAGGATGCCACCAAGTTTTAGATCCGAAAAAAGATTGCGAATGCTGCGGCGTTCTGGTTGATTGTTCGTTTTCATTGAGTTTTCTCTAAGTATTTGTTAACCGGAAATTTACACAGACAGATCAAGTTGGGTGAGCGTGCCCACTTAGTCTACTGCCTTAGCCTAATCCTTTGTCTCTACTTACTTCGCTGGATAGCAATTCATTATTGTGTAGATTTCTGACCAGCCTTTTGACTATCTCCAGCGATACATAACTGTTCAATCGCCTTTGTAAACTTCTCCACTTCGGCTACAGAACAGAGCCGCAGAAAGCGAATATGCTTCCACTGTGGATCCGTGTAATAATTCAGCATCCGTTGGCGTTTGGGTCTATATTGCGTAACGATCCACCAAAGCAGCGATTCTTCTTTGCGCCACACCATCAGGTGTCCCCAAAACGATTCGTAATTCGTCCCCCACAGCAATTCCTTCGACCACCACCGCCGCCAAGAGCGATCAAGAAAGCGCCACAAAAGCACGCGTAGCGGCAGATCGAGCCATACAACCGTATCCAGCCGTTGCCAACAGACCTTCTGCATAAAACTGGCGTACGATCCCGCCACGATCCAACCGTCCCCCGCTGTGGCTGCGGCAATGCGGCGCTCCAACTCTGGCGGATCCGCATGATTGAGGCCGGCCCAATCAGGTTCCCAGTTGAGCGCGTCTAGATCAACGCAGGGCACATCCAGCAATGTAGCCAAGTGCGCACCGAGCGTGCTCTTGCCGCTACAGCTATTCCCAATCACGTGGATTTTGTAGCCAATGGGTGATTCGATCATGGTTTGTTTGAAGGCAGTTCATTTTCTTGGGATAAAAAATGTGGGCATGCCAGAGCCTTTCACACTAAGTTCCAAACAGGTGGTCACTATCATGTAGCTGCTCGTACAGTCTGAACATCGTACAATATTATGCATTTCGGCATGGTTGTGCAAATATCTCTCCAACATGTAGACTATGCTTGCTCGCCATGAGATTGAAAGGCTCATCAAAAAATAAGTGCTCGTAAACGGTGGAGTGGGCAGTCTCTAATGCGGCTCTGTTCCAAAACAATATGGACACTGAAAATCTTAAACCCTTTTCTTGTCATGAAATCTGTGCTTTTACGGCATAGGCGCGAAACAGAAACAATAGTATAACCCACCATAGAACGGGAATACCGTAATGGCAACCCAACTCGCGGTCGCGTGGTTTCTCACCTTTTCCCGATCACGATAAGTTCTGGTCCATCCAACATCTTACTCTCATCCACCTCTGCGCAGTTTGGCACGCGGCGTACGCTGCCGCTGATATGGGGAATTGTTGCCGTCTTTGCTCTTCAAATTGCATTGGTTGGCGTAGGCGTGGGCGAAATTATTTTTCGATTTCCCAGCCTCTTTCTCGTCTTCAAGATCATCGGTGCGCTCTATCTATTTTATTTGGCCTGGCGCTTTTTTCGCACTTCTGGGATGCAGACGCATGGTGAAACCAAGCTTGGATTTCAAGAGGGGGTGCTTGTTCAGTTTTTCAATTTCAAGGCGTTGACCGTGCCGTTAATTCTGTATACGCAATTTCTCAATCCCTCTACGTCGACCCGATCCCAAGTGATTGTTTTGACAATTGCGCTCTTTGGATTGATTATTGGCAGTTTGCTCGCCTGGGTTGTCGGCGGAAGTCTATTGCAACGGGCTTTTCAATCGGATTTTGGGGTCAAGTGGCAGGGAAAAATTTAGGGTATAGCAGACGAAAACATGGGGCGGATGATCCGAGGAGCACAAAGCGTGTGGGTACTTGGGAAATGAAAAAGCCATAGCCAGAGCATGAACGTAATCATGTCTAGCTATAGCCTTCCCGATGATATGTTGGGCAGTGGCTATCTTATCTCTGTTATGGGGTAATGTAAAGCAGATGATTAGGCGTCCTAGCGGGTATGCCAGATAGGAGACCTGTTGTGGCACTATTCACAATGAAATCATTTACCTCTGCAACCGATGCGTCTGGATTTTTATCGAGATTAAAGTGCCGCTGCCCCTGCCACGTGTGGGGCAGCCATTGAGGTCCCACTCTTTTGTGCTGAACCTGAGTAGTTATATAACTGGGTTCTCTGAGGTATTGTGTGGTTCAGCCGTAAAAAGGTTCTGCGAATTGTGCCAAGTGTCATATACATCCCAACGAGGTGGATTAGATCTAAGAGTGCTGCCTCACCGAGTTCTTTCTGTAGTGCTGATGCCGTTTCGGGCAACAATTTTTGTTGCATTTGAATTTGGTCAACGGCTTTTAGTAGATTCATTTCTGCGTCGCTCCAGCCACTAATTTCGGCATCTAACCGAACCCGAGAAATTTCTTCATCGTTTAGGTTTGTGGTCTGCGCCTCTGCGACGTACTGGGTCCATTCATGTTCGGATTGCATATTGTGTGCAGATCGCAGAATCAGTAGGTCTCGCTGTCTTTCTGTCAAGACGCGCTGTTCAGTAATATTTGTAAAAAGCGATTGATATGCATCTGGTAAAGCGGGACGATTTTCGGTCATGCCCGATAATCTAGATGCGCTGCTCATGCGAGTTGTAGAAGGTTGTGAGTAAACCTGTTGTGGCAATTGAAATTGGAAGGTATGAGGTTGATTTGATTGTACTTTTCTAATGGTTGTCGGTGTTGATTCTGATGCCGCCATTAGTTGAACTGTTCGACCCGGCCGAGTTAGTTGTTCTTCAAGTGTGCTAAGCGCGGCCGAAAATGAGTATTCAGAAAATTCTTCGCGCATCGTATTACGATAGTGCGTCAGATGGCGAACTGCTTGTGCCACACTGCCATCGGCAATAAGTGCCTGAAGGTAGATAATTTGTGCTTCGTCTTCATATGGAACAAGAATGACAAGTCTTTGAGCAACCGAGACTGCCGTTTTGATGTTATCTTGTTTGAGCAGTAGTGGAACTAGGTTGTTATAGGCGCGTATCATTTGTACTTCTATTTCATACTGCATCGAGCTAGTCCAGTCTGCTAGTGCTGGAAAATCATCTTCTACGATATCTGCAAGGAATTGGCCTTGATAGAGTTGATCTGCTTTGAGCAGTTTTTCGACCTTGACCTCTTCTTCTGTGCTGGTTTCGGCTTCTGCGATTAACTTTCGTAGTTCAGTTAGATCGAAGTAGATCTCTGCTTCGTTTTGCAATGAAAGTGTTTGCCGATCAATGTGCAGGTATGGTTCGAATCCATCTTTTCGCATTCGACTGAGCAGCGTGCGCATGCGCGTGTTTGCTAGTTCTATCTCTGCATCTGGCCATAATATTTGGGCCATTTTTGGACGAGATTGTGGTTTCCCTGTTTCTGCAAGATAGGTGAGCAAGAGTGCTCTACGTTGATCCATACGTTGTTGTGGGGGGGTACCATTTAGTCGAATCTCGACTTTTCTAAAAGAGATAAGTTCTAGCATAGTTAGTATAACCGATATCCTTTACCTAATTCGTAAACCGCTATTTGTGTGCTATGTTCGGATTGTTTTCAGCGAAGTGACTTCTCTGTTAGCGATATTTATAAATACAGGGTTTCTTTGATGGGAAATTGTTTGTTGTTGGTTCGCTGCTTATGTAGAGTTCAGGTGTGAATTTAAATAAGCAAGCTATACTTAATTTTTCCTCTATCTATACAGAGTAAGATTTTGCGCAGTTAATACAGGTAAATGCTGTCTATGTGCTGTCGACAGCATTTGCCTGTATCAAAATAAACGAATTAGGGGCAATGTATGAGCAATAATGTATATGATTCTTGAAAACTCAACTTTACAATAAAACTACATCGCGCGATAGAAAGGAATCAGATGCAGAGGAGCTTATTGGAATAGTAGGCAAGGCCAATCCAGAAAAATAAATGTCCGTAAACCGTAGAGGGAGCATTCTCTAATGTGGCGCTTGTCTAAGGGGCTCGGCGTTAGAGAACGCCTCCTCCGCGTATATTTATTTTTCTGGACTGACCCAAAGAAATTCTGGATCTATTGGTTAAGATTAAGCGCATTATCTATTCGTATTAAAGACCATTCACTTATTTTGTCTCCTCAACAGATGTTTCCCTAACGTTTCTCTAATTGAGCTTTTCGCACAAAATGACCAAGGGCCGCTTTTATACATAATTTTGCAACTGGACACTTTGGGAAAATAGGGACGTCTGCTGCGATTGACATCTCGGAGTGCTCCCCACCCGCGTGAGGATAAGCTTAATTGGTCATCCATATCGCTGAGTATCTGTGGATTCCCGAGGGTTTTATCAGGAATAAAAAACGAAGATTCCCCGCTCTAAAAACTGCCCAGCCGTAAAGTACATATATATATCGTCAGAGTTGAATTTAGACGAGACCTAGCGGTACCCTAATGTAAACGGACATTTTGTCTTTGGTGAACCATGCCAAAATGGAAGGGTGAACGACAACGATGACTAATCGAAACTATATAGGCCTAAAAGATTATGCCGAGAAAGTTTGATGATTTTTAGTGCCGATTGGTCTGTAACAGCTATTTGTAACGCAAAAACACGATTCTGCTCAATGCTGACACGCTTTTTAGCGTACGAGATACGATCAGTAGGCGCACCAGACACGCCTGACTGTTACACTTATCACGCATTACTAATCTTGAGCTGAGGTTATTATATAGTTTCCCTTAACAGGTAATCAACAGCCTGCTGCATCTAATGCCGTGATACCATTGGGCTGCAGAAACGTATTTCTGCCACATATAATTTCTCTTATTCAAATTGGTAATTGCTCATTGTTATTAATTTCTATACGTATCATTAATTTATAAGGAATAACTAAATGATTTCTAACCTAACTAAAAACCTTACCCGAGTGGTAGGTTTATCATCATTGGCCTGTGCCGCAACCATCATGCTTGCGGGTACAGCCTATGCTCAAACGACCGTATTTCTACCAGCGATTGGAACCTATGACGAAAGTTCCACTGAAGAAGTGCATGCCGAATTTTGGAACATAGGCAACATAGACTCTGCTAGCAACTATGGTTACAACACTGGTAACACTGGTTACAACACTGGTTACAACACTGGTAACACTGGTTACAACACTGGTAACACTGGTTACAACACTGGTAACACTGGTTACAATGCTGGTCACACTGGTAACACTGGCTACAACACCGGTAACACTGGTTACAACACTGGTAACACTGGTTACAACACTGGTCACACTGGTTACAACACTGGTAACACTGGTTACAACACTGGTAACACTGGTTACAACACTGGTAACACTGGTTACAACACTGGTCACACTGGTTACAACACTGGTCACACTGGTTACAATACTGGTAACACTGGCTACAACACTGGTAACACTGGTTACAACACTGGTCACACTGGTTACAACACCGGTAACACTGGTTACAACACTGGTAACACTGGTTACAACACTGGTCACACTGGTTACAACACCGGTAGCAACTATGGCTACAACCCTGGTGTTTCTAACTTTAGTGGCTATGAATACGGTGGCTATAACTTAGGTGGCTATAGCGGATATGACTTTGGTGGCGCTAATTACGGCAGCCTCAATCTCAGCAGTATCGGTTTCAATAACATCGGTTTCAGTGACCATACGTCTTATGGTACAAACTACGGTGGTGTGAATTTTGGTAGCACCAGCTGGGGTGGCAAAGACTGGGGTGACATCAGTTTTGGTGAGTATGGTTTCAGTGGTTACAATGTGTTTGGAAGCATTGACTGGAGCAATCATAACTTCAGTGACACCAGCAAACCAAGCATCAGCTATGGTAGCACCACCTTGCCAAACGTCAACTATGGTAGCTTTGATTGGAGCAACAGTGGTTTGGCCCATATTCAATGGGGCAATTTAAATATTGATAAATTTGACTGGAGTGGTACTGAATCTGATAAGCCAAGCCTTCCATATTATGTCCTATCACCAAAAGCCCCGACCTTGGGACATGATTATCTTGCGAATATACAACAGACATTCGCTGGGCTTGGTTTTAGCGTAGACAAGCACAACATTGCTGACTACATGGACATGGGTAGCATGGATAGCACGATTAGCGATTATGTTTGGCATGATGTTAACCTTGACGGTATTCAAAATCAGGTCGAATCTGGTCTGCAAGGAATCACTGTTAACCTATTAAACATAGCGGGCGAGCATATCGCTACGACAAGCACAGCTAATGATGGTAAATACGAATTTGTAGGATTGCCACAAGGTTTGTACGAAGTTGAATTTGTGAATGTTGGAGGGTATCAATTCACAACACCACATGTTAGTAAAAATGAAAATTCTGGAGCTTATACAGGCCGCACGGGTGTCTTCCACGTCGGTTCAGGTGTAAGCTATTATGGGAAATCTGCTGGCTGCTATCGCTAAGGTAGAAATGTAGACTTGATATAAGCTAGAAACAAAAGAAACGCCAACATCAAAATGTTGGCGTTTCTTTTGTTTTGATTGAGATGAGTTTTTTGTAGTGGGCGTTTTTGCTATCACGTTTTTCATGCCAAGCTGGAAATTTTTTTAGATGACCGTACAATACCTCAAAGAACCAGATTAATGGTAAAATATATGATGTCGTTATTTACTTTTTGAATGAGATGAATCGCTATTTTACCGAATTCACACTCTGAATTTTGAATGTTTTGGTTATTCTCATAGTAGAATGACATTGAAAATCCGAGTTTGGATGTACAAAATGAGCGAGTTGAATTTATAATGCTAATAAATTACTTTAGCTACCCTACACAAGTTTGCTTGAAAGCAAGAGCAGGTAAGTTAAACGGTTCTGGTAAACGCAAATCAAAGGGTACAAGTCTACCAAGTTTGAGTTGTCTCTGGAACCATCGCCAGCCGGTTTTGAAAACGCTGAGAGTACGTCGACTGAGTTGATCAACAGCGGAAACATCGCTATGAGCAAAGAGACGCGCGCCCAAAGAAAGCATCCAAATATAGGATGAAGAAACAGCAAGAAACAATCGCCCGATCCGATCTTCATGCTCAAGTTGAGATTGAGACAAACGAAAACCGCCTTCTTTGAAGTCACCAAAAAGAGGTTCTGTCCAAAACCGAGTCTTGTGAGTAGTACGTGCCGAATATGCCCATTGTTCTGGAAGATGATAAATCAGAATCAAGGGAGCCTTGTGTGGTGATTCCCAACAGGCATAACAGTTAATCGGCCTAAACCGATGTTTGTCTGTGAAATTAGCAATTTCTCTTGTCTGCGCAGGCTGGTCGACGGTGGGAACCAAATCCCCCAGACGGATTCCTGCTTCAGTGTCACAAGGATAGATGTAAAAAGATGGAGACGTTCTCAAAATATAAAACCAGTTCAATTGTTTGAGTTCCCGTTATACGGTGACACCATCAAATTCGGAGTCGCCAAGAAAAATCACAGGTTTTGTCGGCTTGAATTTTGCTGCCAGTCGACGCAGAAGCTCAACTTGGACCTCTTCGCTCGTATGTCCTTTCTTCCCTTTCTCAACGGTCCAGATCAACGGGATGCTTCTCTTGTGAAAGGCCAGACTTAGTACCACTGCCCGGTGTTCTGCACCGACATCAGTTGTATCAATGAGCAACTCATATGTTGAGACATGCAAGCTTTTGAGCAGTTGCTCTGCTTGAGGCCAATAGAATTCATCCCACGTAATTACCTCATTTATATAGAAGCGTCTCAACGTTTGCGCAATACTTTTATCTTGAATGTCTTAGATTATGTTACTTGCGATATCTCCACTTTGCACGCTACGACTCAGTGGAATTGCGACGATGAGTTCTGCTAGAATTCTTAGACGTCTTGGGTCATTTTATATCCAACTGCCTAATTTCCGCTGTACTTTTTCTTGTTGATGTAGAGTAATTGTCATGGCTGCTCTTCTTTGCTCCTCCTACTCTTACTCTACATTCCTTTGGAAACACTTTCATGACAGTTAGACACGTTTTACAACCTGATCACCTGACCGTTTTTCTTACATCACTCGAGCCAAACCCAGCACTCTATACTTGTGTAGGGTAGCTAAAAAATTACTAATGAATCAAACACAAATTTCTGTTTTGGAATGGGAAAAAATCAAATCTGAGCATCTTCAGCAATTTGCTCTAAATGAGATTGATGATGAATTGCTTGTGATGGGTTGCCTCGCTGGTGATGATGAAGTTTGGGCTGTACTAGTAGAACGCTACGCTGGACTGATCTATACAATTGCACGAAATTTTAATTTTCCAGCAACTACAAGCGATGAGATCTTCCAAGACGTCTGTCTTTTGGCAATTCGCAAAATGGATACTCTGCAAGACCGAAGTAAACTTCATGCTTGGTTAGTTACAATTACCAAAAGGTTGTGCTTACAACGTAAACGTAAGGCAAGCAGGACTGTGTTGAGTAGTGAATATCTGGAAGAAATTTTTTCTGATGGACTATCTCCTGAACAAGAGATCATCAAAAATGAAGCACAGTCTTTCTTAGACCAAGCTCTGTCACTTTTGGACGATCGATGTCGGTATATGATAGAGGCGCTATTTCTGGCGGATCCAAAGGTTTCTTATGATGAGGTTGCAGAGGTGCTAAGCATTGCGGTTGGCAGCGTAGGGCCAATCCGTAATCGATGTTTAGATAGATTGCGTCGACACCTTGTTGAGATTCACGACAAGAGCACGGCGTGATTGTGACTCATTGAATGAGCAAGTAACCTCCAACCGTTAGCTCATTTCGTACAAAGTACAATGCGCCACTTTTACTCTTGCAATTTGAGATTCGTGTTTTGTACGCGTCTGCAAAAAAAGCGAAACTTTAATGCCGTCAAAGTGTATTTTTCCTGTAGTTCTCGCCTCTGTGTTATTAGGTAGCCCTCTGTGTTATTAGGTAGTGTGGAATTATGTCAATAATAATCCTAGGCAACCTGTTATTATCTAACGCTACCCCGATCAAATCGTAGTGGCGATTTAATATTCCCTACTTTTGTATATGTGGTGCAAAGAAAAAGATTGTATTTTGTACTGCATCTAATATGTGAATGATGGCACCGCCACCTAATCCATTGCCTCCACATTCTCTCCATATCATATACATCGCTAATAGACAAATTATGACTGATAAATTTTCTAAACAAAATAAATCTGGACCATCAGAGCAGCTAATCAGCATGGTTACTGCTGCTTTTCGTCATCATCATGCCTATTCGGATTCGGCTGAAAGCAGTCTGGCTGAGTTAGCCAGCGATACAAATCGCGACTCGAATGGTCTTGGTATTCGCTCTGCTTCTGGGGTGCGCGAAGTACTTTACCAATCTGACAACATGCATGTTGTTTTGTCTGTCAGTGCTGATGAAGATGGTGGACTCAAAACGCTGCGCGGCCAAATTTTTCTGGCCAATGCAGACGAGGGCTCAACTGCTGACTCTCTAGAAGGCGTTATACTGTCCATGAAGCAGTTACGTGGTGATACACGTTTTGGGCTGTCAGATACTTTAGGACGGTTTTGCCTTTCTGGTCTTGAGAGCGATTCTTACACCATTGAAATACAATCTTCAAATGGAAAGCTGATCATTGAAGATTTAGACGTATAGCGCAATAGAACTATAACGCAATAGAAATGCGCTGCCACTAAAAACCACATAAACTTGGCATTATCTTATAAATTATGAGCCCTGAAGTTGAAATACTGCTTCAGCTGCCATCGACTGACGCTCGGAACCACTGGTTGCAAGAACATTATCCCTCTGTCCATAAACCTCTTGTTGCAGATCTTCGCTCAGCCGCACAGCTGTCAGAACAAAAAAACCCACAACGCACATTGGAAATCGGTCACATCTTAGATGAGGTGGCCCAATTGTGGGCCGACGGCATTACGAATGCCGAAGCTCATCTGGTGCAGGCAAATGCTCACCGTTTAATGGGTGATCTAGCGAGATCGTTACAGGGGTATCGTAAAGCATCTGATCTATACCATCAGCTAAAGCTGCCTGACGAGCTAGCAAACGTCTCTATCGGTGAGATAGAAGTTCATCTTGAATTAGGCGATTATGCCATAGCCCTAGAACTTGCCGATTCTAGCATTGAGTATTTTCGCGAGGGCAATGATGAGGAGCGTCTTGGGCGGACGCTGATGAACCGCGGCAACATTTATGCTCGCATGGGAAAGCTTGAAGAAGCTTTGGCCGATTATGAGCAGGCAAAAGAATACTTCTCAACGCTGCAATTATCTCATTTTCTTGGCATGATCGAGGCGAATCAAGGGTATATTCTTGAACAACTCAATAAGTTTCGCGAATCTGAGGCGCGTTATTTGGCCGCACAGTCGTACTTTGACTCAGCAAAGATGGCACATGCCAGCGCGCAAATTGAACATAATTTGGCGTATCTTGCTTTTGCAAAAGGGGAGTATCAACAGGCACTACAACTTTTTTCACACGCAAGAACTGTTTTTGAGCAGCAGAATGCCAAAATTGATATTGCATTTTTAGATTTGTATCGTAGCGAAGTTTATTTAGCACTAAACCTATGGGACAAAGCGGTCGGAGATCTACAGTCGGCCGCCGAATATTTTCATGCCGCCGAAATGCCATGGGAAGAGGCTCGTTCTATTCTTAATCGGGCAATTGGGTTGACTCACCTAGGGGAGCTTGAGCTGGCGCGCACTGATTTCGATGCAGCCCGCACTATTTTCGAACGCCTCAGTACGCCCATTTGGGTTGCGTTGGTTGATTTCTACTATAGTTTCATGCAGCTGCACCTTACACAATATGAGGCTGCAAAATTGCTATCTGCACAAGCTTATGAAGTTTTTGCAGATGTTCGTATGCTCAATCACGCAGCACAATGTCAAATTAATTTGGGCATGATTGCTATAGCTATGAACAATCTCGATGAAGCACGCAGCCACCTCGCACAGGCGCTATCCGTATTTGATGATATCGGTCTACCGACCATTCTCTACCAATATCATTATGGAATGGCACAAGTGTATCAAAAGAAAGATCAATGGGATGCTGCCCAGCAATCGTACCTTGATGCTTTTGTGCATATCGAACGGCTTGAACAAAATATCTCTTCAGATGACTATAAAATCTCGTTCCGTAAAAATAAACAATTGGTTTACGAGAGCTACATTCTTGCTTGTTTACAACAAGGTGGAGTAGAACAACATGAGCAAGCTTTTGTTACCTTAGAACGGGCAAAAGCAACTATTCTTCTCTCTGCGTTAGAGCGTGGTTTAGAAAATAAGGAGTCGTTTCCTGCCGGTTCGGAATTGGCTACCCGGATACGATCATTGCAAGAAGAGTTGGCCTGGCATTACAATCGTCTTTTTGTACCAACTGATGAAGATAATCGAGGAGAGGGTGCCGCAACGTTAGTTGGGTTAGTAAGCGAGCGCGAGCGATTGTTAAGTCGATTATTGGAGCAAGCAAAGGAGCAGGATCATTCCTCTGGCCCTACAAGCAATCAGCCTAGCCATCCCGCATCATCTCTGAGCGTGACTGATATTCAAGATGTGCTGCCAACGGGCACCGTACTGATTGAATACTTTGTATCTGAACATGCCATCTCTGTATTTGTTATCAGCCAAGAAGGGTTTAGTACTATCACGCTTGCCGTAGAACAAAGCTCGGTGCTTAGTGACCTGCAAGAAGTTCAGGCACAAATGGGGCGGTTTCGACATGGCCAACCTTTTGTTCAGCAGCACTCATCTATTTTATTGCAGAGCACTCAATCAACATTACAAAGTCTTTTTGCCGAATTGCTCGAACCAGCCCTTGAGCATATTGATGCAACGGTAGCCACACCTGTTGATGCTCTAATTATTGTGCCACATGGTATTCTGCACTTCATCCCATTTCATGCGCTATATGATGGCACGCAGTATTTGCTACAAAGGTATCGTGTATCGTATGCACCAAGTTCAGCAATCTTGTGCCACTTAGTAAATAGAGAACGGACTAACTATTCTGCTCCATCTATTGTGATGGGCTTATCCGATAAATTGATCCCACAAGCTGAAGCAGAGGCCAAAATCGTAGCAAATCTGTTCCCTGCGGCCCAACTCCATTCTCAGCGTGATGCCACGTCAGATATGTTACTTAAATCTGATGGTCATATCCCTTTCTTGCATTTAGCCAGCCATGCTCTTTTCCGCGCCGATAACCCAAGTTACTCTGCAATCAAATTAGATGATCGCTGGCTTACTTTACATGAGCTAGAGGCGCTACGGCTACGAGCCGATTTGGTTACATTAAGCGCGTGCGACACCGGTCTGAGCCAAATTCATGCTGGTGATGAGCTGACGGGGTTTTATGGTCTCTTTTTTCGAAAAGCGGCGCAAGCATTAACGCTAAGCTTGTGGCAGGTTGATGACTCTGCAACAATAGAACTAATGACCCGTTATTATGCAGAGCTCAGCCGTGGTGCAATGTGTCAGGTGGCTCTTCACATAGCCCAATTAGAAGTTTTGTCAAAGCACCCACACCCATATTTCTGGGCAAGTTTTATCCTCACTGGAAACCCCTTGCATTGTCTATTGCCCGCTAATAACCCATAAGGGCTATGTAGCATTATGTCATATTTTTGTAACATCATTTGTGTATCAATGATTGCATATATTGATCTGTTGTATAGATGTAACGTTAATTAGACTTTTTTTGCAATGCTTAACTCTTCGATTGAACTACACCGTTTTATATAAATGGCAGACTAAGTTTATTTGATATCAAACTGACAAATTTTTGTGGCTGTATATATTCTATAATAGACATTATCGGGAATAAACTTTTCGAGAAGCTGTTCCTTGATAAAACAAGGGGATTTGCCCAAAATTAGGGCATGATCCTTAATTCCGATAATGTCTAATGATTATGCACCAAAAACAGCTATCATTACCACAATATTTCAGAATAAAAACTAGAGTTTTGCAGGAAGTTCTTACGGCAAATATTAATAAAAAACTCGAATTTTGAAATTGATTTGGATATAGTTCTGGCAGCAACGATAAACCACATGTTAACATAATGGCTTTTGACCATCATGCGCTAGAGGAGTGTATTTTGAATTTTCATAAAAGTTTTGGATTAATATTTTTGGTAGTGTTTGTATTACTAGGCGTTCTTTTATCACATGTACCTATATATGCTCAAGGTCCAGTCGATATTTATTTGCCAGTAATTGTTGGCGATGCATCAGAAGATTCAGCCGCATCAACCGAGCAACCCAATGAGGCTGGGATTGAGGGTGCATGGTTTTCTTTCCAACCAACTAATATGACATACAACACTGGCTACAAAACTGGCTACAACACTGGCTACAACACAAATGTGACGGAATCCGGAGCATTTAATACTCAAGACGACATTGCTGGGCGGGTATTCGACACATTGGGTGCTATAGGTGACTTTTTAGATTTGTCGCTTTCGCCAAATAATAATCAAATAGTAGAAGATAAAACCTACATCGTTGAACTCGATCCTAACCGACCTAGACCTATGTGGTTATCGGATGAGATGATTGTTGAGCAGCTAAATGGCTTATCCTTGTACAGGCTTAAGTTACATGATTCTTATGCCGGTGTGACAGAAATGTTGACAATTCCGCTAGATTCCAATGTGGTAAAGCTGCTCGAAGAGGGGGAATCGACCCAATTATCATTACCAGAAGTAACCGCTGAAAGACGTTATTTTGCCTCGGGAAGCAGCGATGCTACCGCCTTAAGACGTTATTTTGCCTCGGGTAGTAATGAGCCAGACAAACTAGTGGGTGATTTAATTGTCCAGTATGACCAACTTGGGCAATTGGAATCAGAATGGATAACACGGTCATTTGATAGTTATGGCCCATACAGGTTTCAATTCCTTACGAAAGGTAGAGGTGTTACAGTTGCTGTTCTAGATACTGGCGTGGATTCTGACCATCGATTACTTGGGAACTTTGTTGATTACTCTAGCGGATACGATTTTGTCGATTCTGATAGAAGCCCAGAAGATGATGTCAATGGTATTGACGAAGATAAAAATGGGTTGGTAGATGAGGGTGCAGGTCATGGTTCACATGTTGCTGGTATTTTAGGGAAAATGGCACCCAAGGCTAGGATCATTCCAATTCGTGTTTTGAATAGTGATGGACGTGGGGAACTTTGGGATATCATAGCTGGTATCTACTATGCAGTTGAACAAGATGCTGATATCATAAATATGAGCTTTGGGACAACTGTGAATAATCCACTCCTAGCCGATGCTATCCGGTACGCTAAAGCGCACGGGGTAAAGATGGTGGCTGCAGCTGGTAATGGTGGTGAGGAACTGAAATATCCTGCCTTGTATCCAGAAGTGGTTTCTGTTGGTGCTGGCAACTGGCGTAATGGAGTCTCTAAATTAAGCGAAGGATATGCTGCAGACGTAGACGAGTTTGCCCCAGGAATTGCAGTCTTCTCTGCATACCATAGTGGTCAGTATGCATTTCTCTCTGGCACTTCAATGGCGACTCCGTTTGTCTCTGGTGCATACGCGTTAATGATGTCTTTGGGCAATTAAGTGTCTAATTTGATTGTCCATGATTCAATGTATCGTTAAGTTTACACTTATGATAATGAGTGGCTTTTAATAGATAACTCTTTGTGATTTGCACACAACTTGTAACACGTTCAAAAAAGAGCATCATCGCGATTACCTGTTCGCGATGATGCTCTTTTTTGCATAAACACAGAGGTCGTGGAGCCATACGAGTTTATGGCGTCGGTTAATAGTGCAAGGCCGTCGTATGCGGTTTTGCAAAATGCTGTTCATGCGCTCTTATCGAGCCTGCGACGGGCAGGATCTCCGCAATCTGAAATTGTCGACTTGTTTGGTTGTAAATCCTTTGGTTGTAAATTCTTTGGTACTTCCTGCAAGGCGAGATATGATGACGAGCAGCCATAATGCAAGCGAGAAGATGATGGCATTGCGTGAAAGTGCGGCGCTCTTTGCTCGTTGCTTTTATATTGCCGAGTCGATACAGGCTCCATACACTTCAATGAACTAACCACTTATTATCAAACCAACTATGGCCCAGCACAGTGTCTTAAAGTTGTTCAGACTCGTTAAGGCGAACTCCTGCTTGCCAGATAAATAATATGATGCTACGGTATAATTCTAGGCCTTTGCACATCAAATTCTCCTTGTTGCTTTCTGCTTTGTTTTGTCACTTAACAATTTGCCACAAGCTGACTGATGAGTAAATGCCTTTTTTCGTTTTCTTACATTAAATCTGTCAGTCAATCAGGTGTGTATGCTTAAGCTTACACTTAATATATCTGGTATAATTGGAAAGGACCACATTGTATAGAGGTATTGACACAATCTACTCTTGGTTAATACCAATATTCTCCAAATTTTTCAATCTCAAGGAATAAGCGTATGGACCCCTTTATCTCCACCATTTCTCCTGAGTATTACGTCACATCTATCGAGCAGCTTGAGTCACATTACGGCGAGGCAAACCCGCGCTCGTTGACAAAAGAGATCGATTATATTTCGGATCACTACCGCAAATTTATCGAGGCATCTCCTTTTGTGCTGCTTGCCACCAGCGGACCCGATGGCTTAGATTGTTCGCCACGTGGTGACCCGGCTGGCTTTGTGCGCGTGCAGGATGAAAAGACGGTGCTGCTGCCCGATCGGCGGGGCAATAATCGGTTGGATACGTTGCGCAATCTGATGCATGATCCCCGCACCTCTTTATTGTTTCTGATACCTGGCGTTGGGGAAACCCTGCGCATAAACGGTCGAGCCGATCTGGTGACGGACCCTGCCTTGTGCGAATCGTTTTCTATAAAGGGCAAGTTACCCACAACGGTGCTGGTGATTACGGTTGAAAGCATCTATTTTCAATGTCAAAAAGCATTGGTGCGGTCGGCTATTTGGAAGCCCGAAACGCAGATTGAGCGAACAGAACTGCCGAGTACGGGGAAGATGGTTGAGGCGCTTTCGACTGATGATTTTGATGGCGAAGCGTATGATAAGGGCTACCCAAAACATATGAAGAAGACGATTTATTAACGCTGTGTGTTGACATGTAGCGACGTGATCGGGTAGAGCATGAGCAGGGCGGCGATGGCGGCGATGGCCCCGGCAAAGATGTGGGTCGGGCGCTCTTGCAATTGGAAGATGATGGCGATTGCTGCACCAAGAATCCATGCGCCGTTGGTTGCTGCTTTGGCCGCTTTGGTGGGCAGCAGTTGCGAGGCGAGGATGATGGCGAGCGCTGGCCCGAGTGCTGCGCCAAGGATGCCCAAAAAGGGTAGGAGCAGTCGGTCGAAACGGCTGGCGGCTAATATCGCGCCGAGGATGCCGATGATGAAAACGCTCTGTCTGCGCGAAAATGGGCTCACAGTTGCCAATGCAAGGGAGCCAGAATAATAGCCAGAAAGCAGCGGCGAGATGACGGCTAAAATTAGGAAAATATGTCCGAGCGCCGCTGACTGGCCCGTGGTCAGGACGTCGGCAATGTTCCAGTCTCCCGTGGCCCCGAATAGAATGGCGCCCGCGAGTGTGGCGAAAAGTAACGGGAAAAAGAGGCAGAGGTTGGCTTTGTATACGTCACTATCCGAGCGCATGTCGTGGCTGAAGTCGACGTTGCGCAACGAGAAAAGAATGGCATAGGAGAGGGTGGTGCCGATGGCCCAGATCCAATCGACTGGTGAGCTGGACTTCACTAACATTGTGCGGGCGGGCGAGAGGTCGATTGTGCTGAGCGCGAAGAGTGCGAGCGCTAGCGCCGAGAGTGTGGTAATCCACACGAGTGCGGCCCAACGATTGATGCCCAGTTCGCTTAGAATGAGTAGTCCGATTACGACGAGGATTGCGCCCGCCCAATCTGGCCAGTTGAGCAGTTGGGCTGCGCTCGCCCCGGAAACACCCCCTTGGAAGCCACCCCAGCCTATCATGCCGATGACGAGCAGTATGTTCAGCGCGGCGGATCCGTAGCCGCGGCCAAAGGTATCGGCGGCAATTTGGGCGAGTTGCTGACCGCGGCGTCTTCCGATTAGCCCTTGCGCCACACAAACAAGGGTAAGCGCAAGCGATGCCAGCGGAAGGATCCAAATTAGGTCGCGCAGGGGTAGGCGTTGGGCAAGTCCGCCGCCGAGTGAGATGCTGGCCGGATTGATGCCAAGACCGAGCCAGACGCTGGCGCGTCGATGCCATGGAACGGTTTGGTGTGTTGGTTTGGTGGTCAATGTTGCTCCGAAAATTTGGTGAGTTGTGTCGTTCGTGCGGACACGCAGTTGGCGAATGGTTCCAGCGGCATATTGGCGATTATACGGGTCACCAATCGCATATCCCCACGTGTGTGGATCTACTTGAACAGGCCGCGGATGGTTTTGACTAGCTGGGCATTGACCGTGCGCGGATCGCTGTCCGCACGATTTTTGTGTCGCCGTTGACCCGGCAGACGGACCCCGCCCAGTGCGGTGAGGCGTGCGAAGAACTCCTCGCTATGCTGCGCCCAGCCATCCGGTGCGATAATGTTTGGATCCATTGCTAGTAAAAATTCACCCCCGCGCGGTGGCCCCCCATCACCATTGTCAACTTCGCCCGCTTCGTAACTAAAACATTCCCCGACCAACCCCGCTGTGAGCAGTTCGACCATCAATGAAATTGCCGATCCTTTGTAGCCGCCAAAGGGAAGCAGCACGCCACCATTAACGATTTCGTTTGGATCGGTGGTGGGGTCGCCCGCTGCGTCGAGCCCGGTGCCGATTGGGACGGAGTGGCCGTCGCGCGCGGCAATTTTTGTGTCGCCCATGGCGCGCGATGCTGTGGCAAGATCATAGACGACTGGCCGTTGTCCGGGCCGCGGCCAGGCAAAGGCAAGGGGGTTCGTGCCAAAGAAGGCGGTGGTTGCGCCAGCCGGGGCGACCATTGGGGTAGCGGTTGTGCAGGCGATGCCGACTAAGCCCTGTTCGGCAATGGCTTCGACTTCGGGCCAGAGTGCAGCAAAGTGATAGGTGTGAGAGATGGTGAGGATGGCGATGCCGCTCTTTTTGGCGGTATCGGCCAAGATGGGAACGCCACGCTCTAGGGCCAATGGGGTAAAGCCTCGGTCGCCATCCATGCGCACAACCGACGCTGCGATCAGATCCGCTTTTGGATCTGCCGCGCCGTTGACTTTGCCGCTGCGTAGTGAGTTGATGTAACCGGGGATGCGAAAGAGACCATGTGAATGGGCATGATCCTGCTCGGCTCGACTGACAGTGGTGGCAACGGCTTGCGCATTGGCTTCGTCGCAGCCATTTGTGAGGAGGCACTCTTTGGCTAGCTGGTGGACTTCGTTGACTGTTAGAGAGATGGCACTAGGTTCTGTCATGATTCCTCGCATGTGCTTTTGGGTGTGCTGGATGTGGAGGCAGATGTTAAATATTACTTAGTTATGCAAAGTTTATTCTATTATTACTAATAGGCCGCAGTGAAGAAAGCATTTTCTTACGCCGACCACTCGCATTAGAGAACGCTCGCTCCGCGTGTTTTAGTCTACGCAGGATGATCTAATAATATTGATGATCATAAGCGTAAACTTAAGAACGAACATTGTTAAATCAAGTCGAGTGAGCACGCCCCGTGCGGGTTCATGGCTGAAAAGAGCCGCACGAGGCGTGCTCACTCGACGGCTTAAGTTTACACCTATATATTAATGATACATAGTAGCATAATGATGAATGGTTGCACATATCGGGGATACTATTTAGTTGTATATATTTATGTAAAAATTGTGCCAATTAAATTTCATATGTTATAGTATATAACGGCCATTTGAGCAACCCTCCTCTTTGTCAATTGCCACCCTTTATTGATGCCATAGTTGATACCAACGATTCCCATAATTATATTATTTACCACCTGATTTACTGAACGCTTTTTTGAGAATACCTTGGTTTTGCTTTTTCTCATAAGTTCTACCAATTACTCTATTTTTATATGTTTTTCACAATTGTTTAATTAAGGAGATTTATATGAACTATACAAAGTTTGGTATTGTCAGCTTGCTGCTGGCACTATCACTTGTACTGGCGGCTTGTCCGGCGCCTACGGCACCACCTGCCGCTGATGGCGATATGGCTGGCGAGGATGCAGATGATGGCGACATGGCTGGCGAAGATGCAGATGATGACGATATGGCAATGGCTGGCTGTGAAGATGAGTTAGGCTGTATCGAAGTTGCTGCTGGTGCGCCGATTGAAGTAGTCGGTATGGGTCCATACTCTGGTCCGGTTGCCTTTTTGGGCGAGGATTCTAAGGGCGGCATCGAGCTAGCAACTGCTGCTCGTGGCGAGATTATGGGGCACGAGGTTGTGTTAAGTTTTGAGGATTCTACCTGTAATGCGGAGGGTGGCCAGACGGCTGCACAGAAAGTTGCTGCCAATCCAAACGTTACTGGCGTAATTGGCACTAGCTGTTCTGGTGCGGCTGCGGCTGCGTTGCCAGTGTTGAGTGCTGCTGGTATGTTGATGATTTCACCAGCTAATACCTCTCCAATGTTGACGAATGCTAATCCAGATGATGGTGGTTTGTGGTTGCCAGGCTACTACCGCACGGCTCATAACGATCTCTTTCAGGGTGGAATGGCTGCACAATATGCCTACGAAGAGTTGGGCGCACGCACGGCTGCAACGATTCATGATGGTGACCCATACACAGATGGTTTACAGGGTGCCTTTGCTGATGCCTTTGCCGCATTGGGTGGTGAGGTTCTTTATCAGGGTGCAATCAACAAGGGTGACACAGACATGCGCCCGATCCTGACCGAGATTTCATCTAACGCACCAGATATTATGTACTACCCACTGTTTGAGCCAGAAGTTAACTTCATGGTTGCTCAAAAGGGTGAGTTTGCAGAGCTTGCAGAGACGGTCAGCTTCCTAGCTGATGCGGCTTTGGTTGATGCCTTCCCAGAGAACACAGGTGATGCTGTCCTCGGTGTTTATCTATCTGGTCCATACTTGGAGCCAGAAGGCCCCTACGTTGATCTACTTGCCGCATGGGAAGCAGAATATGGTGGCGTTCCACCGAGCGGTTTCCACGCTCATGCTTATGATGCAACGAACATGCTTTTCGATGCGATTGAAGCTGTTGGCGTAGATAATGGCGATGGCAGCCTAACGATTGGCCGCATGGCGCTGCGAAGCTACCTTGACAACCTAAGTGGTTTTGAAGGTTTGACTGGCGTTCTGACCTGTAACGAGACTGGTGATTGTGCAACGGGTGAAGCGTTGGGTGTTTACCAGATTTCTCAAGCAGAGCTTGATGGTGCATGGCCTCCAGCGGTTCTCTGGCAGCCATAAGGTTCTTTGATACAATAATAGTTTGAATGGCTGACGAGCTGGAGAGAAACTTCTCTCCGGCTCGTTGCCTATTTTGGTTATAGTTAGGGAAACTTAATGAGTACAGAACTATTCGAAAGCTTGCTTCCTTGGCGGGCAACGATTATTCAAGCCTGCTCTTTGCTGACAGTTTTATTTTTGGTGGCGCGTGTGGCGCTAAAGCAAATTTCATGGGTCGATGCCGTATTAGTGGGTCTGCGCATACTTGTTCTTATTTTTGTTATTATTGGTGCAACATACACAATTGCGGCAGGGAAGTATACTGCAGGTCAATGGGTAAATCTACTCGTGGCAGGTTTGGCACAGGGCAGCATCTATGCGCTGATTGCATTAGGGTATACATTGGTCTACGGCATCTTGCTGATGATCAACTTTGCACACGGCGAAGTGTATATGGCTGGTGCCTTTACAACCTACTTCTTGGCAGATTCGATGGCGCGGGCAGGGTTGCTTGATATCAACGCGATGGTAACAATCATTGTGATCATCTCGTGGATAATCTTTGCGGCACTGGTTTCGATGAGTATCGCGATTTTACTGGAACGCATTGCGTATCGGCCACTGCGGGGTGCCCCACGCCTTGTGCCCCTCATCACGGCCATCGGCGCTTCATTCTTCCTCCAGTATACCTTCCGCGGCTTTTTTGGCTCGGGCTTTAAATCCTACCCAGATATTGACTTTTTGAAAATAACGCCTACCTCTGGTACCTATATGCTCTTTGGTTTCTCTATTCCCATTGTGGCAACGCTGGTCTTCGTTCTCTCCATGCTGCTGATGATTCTTCTATATTGGCTGGTTGAATATACAAAGATGGGGAAGGCGATGCGCGCCGTCTCGGAGAATAAAGAAGTTGCGCGACTAATGGGTGTGGATATAGACAAGGTGATTATCTTTACCTTTGCTGTTGGTGGTGCTCTGGCTGGTGCTGCTGGCGTGATTGGTGCGCTCTATCGACCACAGGGCATTAACTTTTTTATGGGCTTCTTTCCTGGGATCAAAGCATTTACGGCCGCGGTTTTGGGCGGTATTGGTAGCGTGCCAGGGGCTTTGCTTGGTGGGCTATTTTTAGGCATCTTCGAGTCAATTTTGCCTAATCTTGTGCTAGATGGTCTTGGCATTCCATCGCCCAATCAGCTAAAGGATGTGATTGCCTACACTATGCTCGTCTTTGTATTAATCTTCCGTCCGCAGGGGATTATTGGTGAGAAGTTAGCGGAGAAGAAGGCATAATATGAACTCATTTAAAACACCCATCAATGCGGGTCTGCTGGCTGGTGCAGCAGTTGTCTATCTTGCGCTCGTCGGCATTTTAAAATTATTTGATGAACGCCAACTGATCGAAGGTTTTTTGACGCTGGGGCAGGTCATGCTCTACTTGCCGCCGCTGCTGGCTGGCTACTATATCTCGCGCCAATACAGCAAAGCTCGTGCCGTAGAACAAGGCGAAGGCAAAAGTAAAGGTGCGGCCCTGCTTGGCGCAATTGTGGCTGGCGTTGTCGCATCACTGCTTGTCCTACTGCTGGCTCTCTTTTTAGACAAAGTGGAAACAATCGGTAACCTAAGATTGCGCGATATGTTTGTGCAGGCTTCCCCACAGACGGTGCGTATCTTAGCTGCCGGTAGCGAACTCGGTCTTGCTAGCCTGCTGATGATACCGATTTTTACTGGCCTTGCGCTACTTGGCGCAGTGCTAGAACAGCTACACAAATTGTTGCGCGGTGCATTTATCTCGGCCATTAGCTGGACATTGGGCGTTGGGCTATTAAGCGATCTGGCGATCCAAATTTTGCGCCAAACAATAGGCAATGCAACTGTGGCTACGTTCTTTAAAGGTAAAGCACTTTTACCGATGAGCGCAGTGGGCGTTTTTATTGCTGCGTTTGTCATTTCGATTATCTGGGGGCTGATTGGTAATCCCATCAAATCTGGATATAAAAGAGTAGGCACCACCGGGAAGCGCACGGTGAGCGGCGTTGGTTTAGCACTTGGTCTTGCAATCTTGCTAATTTTGCCAAGTTTGCTGGGTACATTCCTCAGCGAAGTGCTCTCGCTCGTGGGGCTTTTTGTCCTCATGGGCTTGGGTCTCAACATTGCTGTCGGTTTAGCTGGCCTGCTCGATCTTGGCTACGTGACCAACTTTGCTGTCGGTGCGTATATCATGGCCGTGATCACCTCGACGGGTCCGCTAGGCGTTGGTCCAGATTGGCTGAGCTTTTGGATGGTTCTGCCGCTTTGTATCATTGCAGCCATGGCAACGGGCTTCTTCTTTGCTCTGCCGGTGCTGCGCATGAAGGGTGATTACTTGGCGATTGCTACCCTTGGCTTTGGGGAGATAATTCGTCTACTGGCCTTATCCGATTGGATGAAACCTTATATCGGTGGCGGTACGGGCATTCCGCTTGTGCCCAAAGCAAGCGTAAGTTGGCTTCGATTTATTGTGGCCCCGCTGGATGGCTTGGGGGTTGTCGGATTTTTGAAACAGATTAATCTGGTCGAGGCTGATTGGTACTATGTAAACGAGAATTGGCTGATTGACTCGCCCGAACGCATCTATTATCTTGTGCTGGCTTTCTGCTTCCTCACACTCTTTATCATGTTACGGTTGCAGAATTCTCGGGTCGGGCGACAGTGGATGGCGATTCGTGAAGATGAAGACGCTGCCAGCGCGATGGGGATCGACACGACGATGACAAAGGTCATCGCCTTTACAATTAGTGCCGCAACGGGTGGCCTAACTGGTGCAATCTTTGCCATGAAGGTGACTGCTATCTTCCCAAACAGCTTCGATCTGCTAAAATCCATCAACACCATGAGTTTGATTATTATCGGTGGCTTGGGCAGCATCCCCGGCATTGTGGTTGGCGCAGCTGCGCTGATAGGGTTGCCCGAACTGTTGCGCGAGTTTACAGAATATCGTCTGCTTATCTACGGTGCGCTATTAGTCTTTATGATGTTGACCCGTCCCGAAGGATTGTGGCCGTCTCAAACAAGGCGACGCGAATTGCGCGGCGAAGAAGATCTGCCGGTTGCTGGTGACGATCGTGCAGGCGATCCTCGCCCCGAAGTTTCTATTTCATAAGTTGAAGGAATGCTGAATGACCGATAACTTGCTTGTTGCAGACAAAATTATCAAACGCTTTGGTGGACTCACTGCGGTTAACGAAGTAACATTTACGATCCCGCGCAATAGTATTGTGAGTATTATTGGCCCCAATGGCGCTGGGAAGACCACCTTTTTTAATTGTATTACTGGCTTTTATCAGATCGATGAAGGCGAATTGCTTTTTGACGGCCAACTCGTCAACGGCATGGAGGTACACGAGATCACGCAGATGGGAATCGCGCGTACGTTCCAAAATATTCGACTCTTTAACAACATGACCGCGATTGAAAATCTGATGGTAGGGCAAGAAGCACACCTCAAATCAACGTGGATCGGCGCAATTTTAGGCACTAAAGCCACGCGCGAGGAAAATGCTGCAACAGAAAACGAAGCAAACCGCCTACTCGATTTTGTAGGGCTGCGCGGCAAGGGTGATCTGCTGGCGAAAAATCTGCCATATGGTGATCAGCGGCGCCTTGAGATTGGCCGTGCCTTGGCAAGCAAGCCAAAGCTGATTTTGCTCGATGAACCAACCGCGGGCATGAATCCACGAGAGACAGCCGAGACGACCGACTTTATCCGTAAACTGCGTGATGAACTTGGTACAACGGTTCTGCTGATCGAACATGATATGCGCGTAGTTATGGGCATTTCGGAATATATTACCGTGCTCGACTATGGTAAAAAGATCGCGGAAGGATTACCCAAAGAGATTCAGTCGAACCCGCAGGTGATCGAAGCCTATCTTGGTCGCGGGGCTGCTGGTGGCGTAGGCGAAGCCGCTTGAAACTGCTGACATGGTGACAGCTGCTGACAGGGCGACTGTTCACTATTCACCGGTCTACTGCTCACCTTTTTACTCTTCACTGACTTATCGAATACTAAAGAAATCGAAAATACTATGGCTCTATTAGAAGTTAACGAGATTCAAGCCTATTACGGCAATATTCAAGCGTTGAAAAATGTCTCGCTTACAGTTGAAGAAGGCGAGATCGTCTCACTCATTGGCGGGAATGGTGCAGGCAAATCGACTACGTTGCGCTCGATCAGCGGGTTGATGCGTCCGCGTCACGGCTCCATCACATTTCGCGGCGAGAACATTGCAGATTATGAACCATATCTGCTGGTCTCCAAAGGCATCTCGATGGTACCCGAAGGGCGCGGCGTTTTTGCCAAACTGACGGTGGCCGAGAATCTCGAAATGGGTGCGTATCACCGCAATGACAAAGCGGGAATTGCTCAGGATATGAAGAATGCGTACGAGCTATTTCCTCGTTTAGGCGAACGTAAAACGCAGCTTTCTGGCACAATGAGTGGTGGCGAGCAGCAGATGCTGGCCATGGCGCGCTCGATGATGTCGCGCCCCAGCCTGATTTTGCTCGACGAACCGTCTATGGGATTGGCCCCCGTGCTGGTCGACTTGATCTTTGACACGATTGTCGAGATCAACAAGAGCGGGACCACCGTTCTGCTAGTGGAGCAAAATGCGCACATGGCCTTGCAGATAGCGAATCGCGGCTATGTATTGCAGACTGGCGAGATTGTCTTGTCCGATGTGGCAGACGTATTGCAGAAAGATCCAACCGTGCAAAAGGCGTATTTGGGAATCGATTAGGGGAACGATATCGACCCCCTCTCCATATTTTTTGCATAAATGTTGAACAAATGATTTCTTAGGGGCATGATATATCGTGCCTAAGATTGATAATTCCGTTAACCAAGTATGGCACGATATATCATGCCCTTACGAGTTTGTGCCCTTTCTTTCCGATACGATTCATGTTTCGCAAAATCCGATAGACCAAACGTTGAACACAGAAGGCCACCATTACGGTGGTCTTTTACTTTATAAAAATAATTCATTACAATTCAACCATCTTTTTTGACACTACAACCTCGCGAGGAAAAATATGAACGCAACCGACACAATTCTCAGCTATTTAGACGACCAGGACGAAAAACTTTTCTACATTGCCAAAGACATCTGGGATCACCCGCAGATTGCGCTTGAAGAGACCTATGCCAGTAAGTTACTCTCGGATGAGTTAGCTGAGGCTGGCTTCACGATTGAGCATGGTGTTGGCCAGATGGAGACCGCGTTTGTGGCAAGCTGGGGAAGCGGCAAACCGATCATCGGCATTTTGGGCGAATATGACGCGCTGCCCGGTCTTTCGCAGGATCTGGCCACACAGATAACGCCGCTAGAAGAGGGCGGACCCGGCCACGGCTGTGGACACAATCTATTTGGCACCGCCTGCTTTGGCGCAGCCATGGCGCTAAAGACAGCGATGGAGGCCGAGGGTATTGCGGGCACGATCCGCTTCTATGGCTGCCCCGCAGAAGAGACGCTGGTCGGCAAAACGTTTATGGCGCGCGACGGCGTCTTTGATGATTTGGATGCCGCGCTCAGTTGGCACCCGGGCGAGACCAACGGCGTGTGGGCCGGTTCGTCGCTGGCAATGAACTCGTTCAAGGTTAACTTTCATGGTGTGGCATCACACGCGGGGGTCGCGCCAGAGATGGGGCGCAGCGCGCTCGATGGCGCAATGTTGATGGATGTGGGCGTCAACTATTTGCGAGAGCACACCATTCAAGAATCGCGCATCCACAGCGTTATCACAAGCGGAGGGCAAGCGCCTAACGTCGTGCCCGCTTATGCCCAAATTTGGTACTTTGTGCGTGCGCCGCGGCGCGATCAGGTCGAGGAGATCTATGCGCGCATGTTGGACATTGCCAAAGGTGCGGCGCTGATGAGCGGCACCACCTACGACATTGATTTTGTTACCGGCTGCTACGAACTGCTGTCGAACCGCGTCATCTCGAACATTCTGCTAGAGAAGATGAAAGGGGTGGATGATTTGCGCTTTAGCGATCAAGAACGCGCTTTCGCCAAAGAGTTGCAGCAGTCGTTTCCAACTGGCTCGCTGGACCACGCGTTTGAACGTGCAAAAGCTTCCACGCCCGATCCAGTTGACTCATCCGAAATCGAGGATCCATTGTGGGAACGTGTGCTGCCGCATCATCAAGATGCGGGGATCTCACCGGGGTCGACGGAAGTGGGCGACGTCAGTCAGATCACGCCAACGGGGCAGCTGCGCACCACCTGCTGGCCGCTCGGCACGCCGCCACATAGTTGGCAAACAGTTGCCTCGTCCGGATCAAGTATTGGCTTTAAGGGCATGCTCTTTGCCGCCAAAGGGTTGGCGCTGACAGCCTATGATCTGATGACGAAGCCGGAACTACTAGCCGCGGCGCAAGCGGAGTTTGAACAGGATCAACAGGGACGGAAGTATGTTTCGCCCCTGCCGGATGGAACGGTTCCGCATTAGGGTGTCGTAGGGATATCCGCCGCTATCGAATGTTGAAGGTTCATTGCACGGTCGTTTCGTCAGTGCGGACACGAGAAGAGCTAGTGGCAAATTTTGTGGTTGGAGATGTCCAATAGTTAGTGATGAATTCGTAGGGGCACGATATATCGTTCCCAATATTGATGATCCGTCAACTATGTTGGGCACGATATATCGTGCCCCTACAGGCTCAAATCCTCTTTTTTCGAGCCAATTGGCAAGTCAACCAAATTTTACAAAACAGGTTTATTCTAATCGCCTTATCGGAAGAGGGCAGGCATATAGATCGAAATACCTGTGTCGAGCAGATCGGCTTCGAGCTGCGCTGCAATAATGCTGCCAATGGCTCTGTGTCCGACGTTGTTTGGATGGAGCGTGCCGAAGAAATCCGCCTGCGTTGAGATCGATTGCGTGAGACGCACAACCCAATTTTCGTCTGCACAGTAGCCGTGGGTTGAAAATGCCTCCGAAATACCGTCGATGTAGGTCCAATTATTGCGCTGGGCTGCATCGTTTACCAGCATATTTATCTGCACAAGGGCTTCTTCGTCCACCCACTGATATTCGGCGGCGCTAATGCCCGGCAATTCGTTTTCGTCATTTTCTTGCGGACAAAGCGCACCCGAATCCTGCCGCGCGGGGCTAGCATATTCGGTAATGTAGATTCTTCCGTCGCTGACGTTCAGCGCGGTGAGATCGACTGCCAGTTGATCAAAACGAGCAGGCAGCGGCGCAATTCTTGCGGTAAAGAGCTGCCTTGCACTCTTTGTCCAGTTTTCGGTAAAGATGCGGATCTCTTCCTCGGCGGTGGCTCCGCCTTCCTCGCAAAGGGCTGCCGCGCCTGGAATGGCCCCAAATGTCTCCAATACCTTATCGCAGATTAGATTTCCGAGACCCTCTTCGGCTACAACAAATTCATCTGCGTTGCATGGTTCTATTGCCATACAGGTACTAACAAGGCGTGCAAATTCTGTATCATTTCCACCAATAGCAAGCAGCAGTGCATCGATTTCGCGCGTACCTATCAGGCTAACAGCTTCGGTGATTTGGGCGGAGATAAACAGCTCCGTTTGGGTTGGATCTGCGTGAATAATGCGTGCGCCTGAACGAGCGAGATGAACAAATGTGACTGACGATTTTGGGTCGCTCTCTTCGAGCTGACGGGCCGCAATGGCTGGACCAGCAAAGGCAGAGCGGTGATGTTCTTCGTTTTGCCACGTGGCAGATGGGTTAAAGAACGATGCTGGTTTATCTGGCGCACCCTCGCCCGACGCGTAAGAATCGCCCAGCGAAACGATCAACCAATCTTTGACGGTGATAGTTTTTGTTATGGATGTCTCTTCGCCTTGAGCGGTCACAACTGTAAGCGTGACTTCGTACTCTCCCTGTTGCGGAAAGGAGAGCGCAGCGGTACATGTATTGCCTTCGACAGTTGGCACATTGGGGCTGGACCAACGAAACGTGCTGTTAATTTGTTCAACACCCGCAGAGTTGCAGCCATCGACGTTCACCGTCCAACTTGTAGGGCTAATTGCTTCGGCGGTTGTAAAATAGTCGGTCAGCCCATCGCCATTTGCATCAAGGCCAAAACGTTCGGGCATATGCCATTGAAAAGTTGGCTGAAGAAAGGATTGGGCAGATGCCGTTTCTTGGCTTAATAGAGCTGCCACAGTAAAAAGAAGAGCAATCACCCGGAAGAGTGGACGGATGGAATTATTATCAATACAGTGACTTGTGAGGCGTTTTTTCGTTTTTGGCTTTTGCTGCGCCTGTTCGGCTGGATACGTGTCGATATTTGCGTGAATTTTCAATATGTTTTGTCTCCATAATTTGAATAATATCACTAAGATTTACTCAAATTTGTTGGCTGGCTCTACTACTTGATCAATATAAAGGCTTTTTCCCAAATCAACAATTATATGGCATGATGCTGTTGTACAATCTGGCCCCCTCCAGAACCTCATTTTAAGCCCAATCTTTTATATCAGACGTCTTATCTATCCCCTTATTTCAAATTTTGTAACACACGCGATTTTACCTTATTTACATAACCCGATTCTTGGAGGAATCATTATGAATTTACGTAAGAGTATTTTATTGACACTCATTTCGCTGATAGGCTTGATGCTTAGTGCTTGTGTTGCTGCTGTCCCTGCGGATGGTGGTGATTCTGGCGGTGAGATGGCTGGCTTTGTGCCAACCAACCCAGAATGTATTGCGCCAGCAGATCCCGGTGGTGGTTGGGACTTTACCTGTCGTGTGCCTGCTGCTCAGGTTATGCCCGAGATTGGTGTTGTCGATTCGATGAAGGTGACTAATATGTCTGGTGGTGGCGGTGCGATTGCCATGGCAAACGTTACGTCGCAGCGCAATGATGATGAGAATCTGATTGTGGCCGCTAGTTTGGCTACGGCTTCTCGCTTTGCCGCGAATGCTTATCCTGTAAGCCCCGATGATATTCGCTGGCTAGGTGCGGTTGGTGCGGACTTTGGTGTTGTTGCAGTAAAGGCTGACTCACCTATTGAGACGCTGGATGATCTCGTTGCATCGATGCAGGAAGATCCAACTGCGCTGACTCATGTTGGCGGTAGCGATCCGGGCAGTATTGATCATATTAAGCTGCTGTTGTTAGCCAAAGCAGCTGGCGTTGAAGATATTACCCAGATTAAATATATTGGCTTCCAAGGTGGCGGCACAGCGTTAATCGAGATTGCTGGCGAGCGCGGTGACGTTTTCTCTGGTGATACATCGGAAGTGTTGGGCGATTTGGATGCAGGCAATGTCCGAATTTTGGCCGTCTTTGCACCTGATCGCATTGAGCGCTTGGGCGACGTGCCAACTGCGCTTGAGCTTGGTTACGATGTAGTTGTTGGCAACTGGCGCGGTTTCTATGCGCCGGGTGGTATCTCTGACGAAGCTTATGATTACTGGGTCGATGCGATTCAGCAGGTTTCATCTTCGGAAGAATGGGCAACTGCCCGTGCCGAGGGTGGTTTGGCTCCGTTCGAAAGCTTTGGTGCCGACTTCGAGAGTTTTGCCAGAGCGCAGATAGCCGAGACGGCTGATATCCTGCGTGAGCTTGGCGTTATTGAATAAAAATGATTCGTGGTTCGTGTTGCGCGATTCGTAACACGCAACACGAATCACTGAGTGCAGTTTTGCAAGGTTTACCTTTGATATGAGTGATCGTATTGCTGGAAGTGTAATTTTACTTTTCTCTATTTGGTATGGGTTCGAGGCAAGCCGCTTAGAGCTTGGGTTTTTATCTGGCGGGCTAACGCCTAGACAGTGGCCCTACGCGTTGGCGGTAGCAATGGCTATTTTGGCTGTTATTATCATCGTTCGGGTTGATCCGGAGCCAAATTGGCCGCCGCTGTCCAAAATTCTTGATATTTTTGCGGTTGCTGCCAGCTTTGTTATCTATGCTTATTTCTTGGTAATTGTTGGGTTTCTTGTTGCAACCACAATCGAGACAGCTTTCCTTAGTCAGCGTTTTGGTGCAAAACCCCTTCAAGCTGTAATCGTTGGTATAGGAGCGAGTTTGTTACTCTATGTCATCTTCGTCTTTGGTTTGGGCATTCCCTTACCGCTTGGTAGAATTTTTGGGGGGCGCTAAATGGAAGTTTTAGAGCAGCTACAGCTTGGCTTTTCGATTGCACTACAACCTCAAAACCTTGCCCTCGCCTTTGTTGGTGTCTTTTTAGGTACAATTATTGGGATGTTGCCCGGCGTTGGGCCTGTAAATACCATCGCAATTTTGATCCCGATAACTTTTGTGCTGAACTTAAGCCCTGCATCGTCAATCATTATGTTTGCAGGAATCTACTATGGTTCCCAGTATGGGAACTCAATTAGTAGCATCCTACTAAACGTCCCTGGTACCTCTTCTGCGGTCGTTACAGCATTGGATGGTTACCCCATGTCGCAACAGGGGCGCGCGGGTCCGGCGCTGGCCATATCGGCCATTGCCTCATTTATTGGCGGAACACTCTCCATCTTTTTCCTCATTTTCTTTGCCCCTATTCTTTCTCAGTGGGCCATTGATTTTGGCCCAGCCGAATATGTCGTTCTCATGCTCTTTGGTTTTGCATCTATTGCATCGCTGACGGGGAACAACGTCTTTAAGGGGCTGATCGCCGCTGTCTTTGGATTAATTTTGGCAACCGTTGGCTTGGATCCGCAAGGGACAACGTGGCGGTTCACCTTTGGCTTTATGAATCTGCTGGATGGGCTGGACTTCGTGGTAATTGCCATCGGCTTCTTTGCTATTAGCGAAGTGCTGCACATGCTGACGGAAAAAGATGAAGAGGGTCAAGTGCAGACGAGTGTCGGGCGTGTCTTTGTGACGATGGAAGAATTTCTTGGTTCATTTTGGACCATCATACGCAGCAGTATATCGGGCTTTGTCATTGGCTCATTGCCTGGCGCAGGCACAACCATCGCTAGCTTTGTGGCCTATACTACCGAAAAACAGCTTTTGGATAAAGATGGCACGTTTGGCAAAGGTGACATTCGCGGGGTGGCTGCGCCCGAGTCGTCCAATAATTCAGCCTCCATTGGGGCCTTTATCCCCATGTTGACCTTGGGCGTACCCGGCAGCGGCACAACAGCCGTAATGTTGGCTGCGTTGATGAGCTTAAATGTAACACCTGGTCCACTATTGATTCAGAACGAACCTGAAGTCTTCTGGGGGTTAGTTGCGTCAATGTATATCGGTAATCTTATTTTGCTCTTGCTGAATCTACCACTAGTTGGCCTCTTTGCTCGAGTACTTTTGGTGCCCAAGTGGGTTCTCATGCCAGCGGTAGGGCTGTTGAGCGTTGTCGGTGTATATGCGGTTAACAATAATCCATTCGATCTCTTTCTAATGGCGCTTTTTGGGCTCATCGGCTATTTTATGCGCAAGTTAGATTTTCCACTTGCTCCCGTAATTTTGGCCTTGATTCTAGGTTGGCTATTAGAAGACAATTTACGTAAGGCGTTAATCTACTCAGACGGCGACTGGACGACTCTCTTTGCTAGCCCCATTACGCTGGTTCTTTGGGGGCTGACGGCGTTGAGCCTCTTCGCGCCCGTCATCATCAATCGATTCCGCGGCAAAACCGAGCTGCATCTTGAGGGTGAGTCGGGGTAGTCGGTAAAGAGTGCCCTACTATTGAGAAATAACTGATTCTGTCAGATTTGGTGGGGATGTCCAACAGCTAGTGAATGAGTTTGTATGGGCATGATATATCGTGCCAAAGGCTGGTGGTCCGTGAACCATGTTGGGCACGATATATCATGCCCATACAGATTTAAGTCAATTTTTCGAACCAACTAATATCCATCAAATCTGACAGAATTAGAAAAACAAACAATGCCCTTCCTCAATTATGAGAAGGGCATTACTATATATAGACAATAAAAATTCTTAGAAACTAATTAAGGATTTTGTCGCTGTTTTCTAAGATAATTAGATTACAAAGGGAAATCGGTGTTCATTCTTAAACATCAAGACGGGGATATAAAATATATATTTGAACGAGGTGGTTTTGCCATAGTAGAGTCAAAGCTGTATTTATCTATAGAGACTAAGGCCTCCATCGAAGATGCTTTTCTAGATAGCTATCTTTTTGCTATAGATGGCTATTTTCTGCTTAATAATCAACTCGAAAATTCCATAATACAAATTGCAACTAATCCAAATGATGAGCCTTCTAATGTATATGTATACACCACATTCCATGCATGTGATGTCGAGGCCGAAATATCAATCGATGCGGTCTCATATACCGAGATAACTGTATCTATAAATTTAATATCGGAAGATGTTAATTATTACGATGATAATGCCAAACGGAATTTGTTTGTTGGTGTTGTAAATCTAAATCGCTGTGCTTTAGAAAAAATATGGATTCCATCTTAAAATCCAGCAAACTACCATTGCTAGATCAAATTGGACTTACTTGTATAAAATATTGGTAACATAAATGACTGACCAACCCCTCCCACTTGCGGGCCTTCGCGTACTTGAATTTACCCATGCCGTCCTTGGCCCAACCTGCGGCATGTTGCTGGCCGATTTTGGTGCAGAAGTCATCAAGATTGAGCCTGTGCCAGAGGGTGATCCGACCCGTTATTTGCAGGGCTTTGGAACCGGATTTGCACCCTTCCTATTTCGCAACCGCAAAAGTCTGGCCATTGACCTCAAAGATCCGGCTGGCGCTGAGATCATCCACAAACTGCTGCCAACCACCGACATTCTTGTCGAGAACTTTGGTCCCGGCACGCTGGAGCGACTTGGCTTTGGCTATGAAACGCTCTCCGAACAATATCCACAACTAATTTACTGCGCACTCAAAGGCTTTATGCCCGGCCCCTACGAAAAACGCATTGCCCTCGACGAAATTGTACAGATGATGTCTGGCCTTGCCTACATGACTGGGCCACCTGGGCAGCCACTGCGTGCGGGCGCGTCAATCACCGATATGACAACCGGCATGATGGGCGCAATGGGCATTCTGCTGGCTTTGCGCGAACGCGAGCAAACGGGCAAGGGACAGCTCGTGCGCTCGGCCCTCTTCGAAACGGCTACCCTCTTTATGGGCACCCACTTAGCCGCATCCGCCGTGCTCGGTCATAAAGTGCCATCCATGGCTGGGGATCGGATCAGCGCGTGGGGTGTCTACCATCAGTTTCCCACAGTCGACGGTCGCATCGTCTTCATTGGCGTCACCAGCGACAAGCAATGGGAACGCTTCTGCCAGGTTTTTGATCGCCCCGATCTCTTTGACAATCCCAATCTCGTCACCAACAACGGTCGCGTCGATGCGCACGATTGGCTTATCCCTGAATTGCGCCAGATGTTCGCTAAAATGGATCGCAGCGAGGTGATCCGGCTATGTGATAAGGCCAATCTGCCTTTTGCGCCCGTCGCCCGACCCGAGGATCTCTTCGATGATCCGCACTTGAACGAGACGGGCGCACTTCTCAAGACGACGCTTAATTCTGGGAAAACGGTCAAACTGCCGCGGGTTCCTGTGGCCGTGGGCGATCATGACTTTGGGCTGCGTAATGAACCGCCCGTAGTGGGTGCGCATGGGGAGGAGTTATTAGCAGAATTGGGGTATAGTGAAGAAGAGATTGGGCAATTGCGGGAGCATGGTATTACCATCTAGTAGCTATGGTATACTATAGCTAAATTGTGCATCTATTATTTGGCTTGGAGCAGACCTATCTATGCCAAATCGCTCCTGCTGCCTGAAATTTGGATGGTTGTCTTCGTTGACACTATTGATGAGGTCAATCGCGCTCGATTGGAAAATCCTCAACTGGATGCAGATACAGGCGTAGTCGTTCACCCCGTCTTTGTTATGATAGGACAAAACACGCTGTGATCAATCAAAGTGTAGATAGTCTAGACCCCCAAACTTCTCATCTTCCAGCTACTTATCTTCCGATTTCTGTCACCCTGATTGAAGTCGGTCTGCGCGATGGCCTTCAGCGCCTAGAACCCTACATTCCCGTTGACCAGAAAGTTTCCATGCTCAATGGCCTGATCAATGCGGGCCTCACCTCCATTCAAGTGACCTCGTTTGTACACCCAAAGTGGGTGCCACAAATGGCCGACGCCGAAGAGATTTGCGCGCAATTGCCACCCAAAGGTGAGCCCAAACGCGACGCGCTGACCTTGAGCGGACTAGCGCTTAATCTGCGCGGTGTGGAGCGCGCTATTGCAGCAGGTCTCGACGCTGTCGACATGAGCTTTGCTGCCACCGAAACCTTTAGCCAGAAGAATACAAATTGTGGCATCGAAGATGGATTGCTCCGAATGCAGGAGATGTCGGCACTAGCGAAAGAGGCTGGGCTGCGGGTGCGTATAGGACTGATGGTAGCCTTTGGCTGTGCGTATGAGGGTCACGTGCCAATTAAGCGAGTGGTGGAATTAACCCAACACATTGTAGACATGGACGTGGACGAGGTCGTGCTGGCCGATTCCGCAGGACACGGCAATCCGCTTCAGGTTGAACAGACTATCGAAGCGATCCGACCGATTGTTGGTGATCTGCCGCTGATCTTGCACCTGCACGACACGCGCGGCATGGGTATCGCCAATCTTTATGCTGGGCTGCGCCAAGGCGTGACCCGTTTCGATACTGCGTTTGGTGGATTGGGCGGCTGTCCTTTTATAAAGGCAGCCAAGGGCAATATTGCCACCGAGGATTCGGCCTTTATGTTGCAAGAGCTAGGCATTGAGCACGGAATTGACTTGGCCGCAGTGGCTGCTATTTCGCGTGCTTTTCAAGAAGAGACAGGGATTCAACTGCCGGGGAAGTTGTTGGATATTTTATGAACATACACTATAAACTCTTTATCTACGCGCCCGACGATGACGAACTTATCTCAACCATTATCACTGCCGCCGCAGAAGCAGGTGCAGGGCAGATCGGCAACTACTCTCACTGCGCGTTTGTCCACAAAGGCTGGGGCCAGTGGAAAACGGGCGAGGGCGCGACGCCATATCATGGCACTAGTGGCGAAATAAGTTGCATGGATGAAGTGAAGATCGAAATGCGCTGCCCAGCCGATTGTGCCGCAGCGATACGTAAGGCAGTCATAGAAGTACACCCTTTTGAAGAAGTGAATATCGAATTTATCAAGCTAGAAATTATTGCAGAATAGAGGCGCTCTTGAGCAATTTACAAACCCATATCGTCCGTGTCCATCCATCCAAAGAGAACCTGCCCAAAGGAGAACAGCTTGCATGGAAAATTGCATCGACTGCCACAGATAACGCTCCCGTCGATTCCAATGCTCAGGAGATGGTCATCAATCGCCTAATCGACAACGCTGCGGTGGCAATTGCGTCCGTCAATCGGACACCCGTTGCCAACGCACGCAGTCAAGCGTTAGCCCATTCGCATGAGACCGGTGCGACCCTTTTCGGCTGTCCAGCGGAGCAACGCGTCTGTGCGGAATGGGCGGCGTGGGCCAATGGAACCGCCGTGCGCGAACTCGACTTTCATGATACATTTCTGGCAGCGGACTACTCTCATCCGGGCGACAACATTCCGCCAATTTTGGCCGTAGCCCAGCAGATGGGATCCAACGGAGAGCAGCTTCTGCGCGGCATCCTCACCGGATACGAAATCCACGTCAATTTGGTCAAGTCGATCTGTTTGCACAAGCACAAGATCGATCACATGGCGCACCTCTGCCCTGCATCTGCCGCGGGGATCGGGACGCTGCTTGGACTCGATACGGATACAGTCTATCAAGCCGTGCAGCAGGCGGTACACACCTCGTTTACGACTCGTCAATCGCGTAAAGGCGAAATCTCTAGCTGGAAGGCGTACGTGCCCGGCTACTCGGCAAAGCTGGCCGTTGAAGCCGTGGATCGTGCCATGCGTGGCGAGAAGTCACCGTCGCCCATTTATGAAGGCGAAGATAGCGTTATCGCGTGGATGCTGGATGGACCAGACGCAGAATATCAGGTGCCACTACCGGCTAAGGGCGCGCCCAAGCTGGCTATTTTAGATTCGTACACCAAAGAGCATTCCGCCGAATATCAGGCCCAGGCGATTATTGATTTAGCCTTCATAATGGGCCAGCAGATTGATGATTTTAACGCCATCGACGAGATTATCATCCACACCTCGCACCACACCCACTACGTCATCGGTATCGGTTCGGGCGATCCACAAAAGCAGGATCCAACGGCCAGCCGCGAAACATTAGATCACAGCATCACCTACATTTTTGCCGTAGCGCTGCAAGATGGCACGTGGCATCACGTAGACAGCTACATGCCCGGACGTGCGGGCCGTGCCGATACGGTGCGACTATGGCACAAGATCCGCACGCAAGAGGATCCCGCATGGACGGCGCGTTATCACAGCGCGGATCCCAACGAAAAAGCCTTTGGCGCACGTGTCGAGATCCGCTTTGCAGATGGGACCGTGCTAGAGGATGAACTGGCGGTAGCCAATGCACATACGCTGGGGGCCAAGCCCTTTGGACGAGCC
>ENA-ORXM01000639-ORXM01000639.1-marine-metagenome-genome-assembly--contig:-NODE-639-length-58403-cov-7.984295_pt1 | contig 58403 bp, 60 predicted proteins | sample MGYA00237867_ERZ511480 | MGnify/ENA primary metagenome ERZ511480 (study PRJEB26309, sample SAMN06266103) | marine metagenome | isolation source: Algal blade | place: United Kingdom:Sidmouth, United...
ACCTACGTCTGTTTTAATCCCAAAGGGGCAATGGCCGCAGGTGACCCTGATCCGTCGTTCACCTTGCAATTCAGATCCCAGATAAAATAGTGACCAGGGAGTTTTGTATTTAAAATATCTACTGTTCTGGAAAAGTCGTAAGCGAATTAGCCTAACTAGGAAATTAAGCGTGACGTACTTCCAGCTTGTTGACACCTCGTAAAACCAATTTTGCTGCCACCTCAAATTCGCTAGGTGACAACATTACGTTGATGACATAACTATGCTTCGGATTGAAGAAAATCTCTATTTATTTAAACACCTCCTGCCATGTGAACCCGCTTACATTGCCTAAAGATTGTTTTTCATCTGTTGAAAAGGTTTTGACCAAAAGCTCCGCCGTTGACACTTAATGGTTGTAAGCGTTTCAGCACCCTCGAACGCTTGTCAAAGGTGGATTACGTCCTTAGTCCTAATCCACCCTACGATTTTACTCCCACCAATAAGGCAATCTCTTCTTATCGCCTGTATGCACCTCATTCATGGTCTTGGCCTCATAGAGCCGTCCGCCAATCATAACGTGCTCAATCGTTTCTGTGTTGCGGATATCGTCGAGCGGATTTTCATCAAGGATCACCAGATCGGCAAGCTTACCTTCTTCAAGGCTGCCAATATCTTTGGAAAAGCCTAAGTGACGGGCGGGTTCTGTTGTGGCTGTACGAAGCGCTTGTACAGGGCTCATGCCGCCTCTGGCGAAACTCCACATTTCCCAATGCGAGGCTAAACCTTCGCGCTGACCATGGGCGCCGATAGAGACAGGCACGCCCGCTTCCATCAGTTGTTTCGCGCCGGCCGCCGCTGCCGCATCCGCGTAATCTGACTCAGGTGCCATTTGGCGGCGGACTGAGCGGGATTGCAAAATTGTCGGCGGCACATGTTTGGACAGAATAGGATGCTTCCAGACATCAGACTCTTGATAGTAATAATCTTCACCGCGCACACCGCCATACGTCACAACGAGGGTCGGCGTGTAGGCGACATTAGTCTGGCTATACATTTGCACCACATCATCATAAATCGCGCTGACAGGTAGGTTATGCTCAACCGAGGTATTACCGTCCTGCACAAGGCTCATATCCATGTGATAAAGCGAACCACCTTCGGCGACGACGATAAGGTCATTATCAATAGACGCTTTGACGACTTGTTGACGTTGGTCACGGCGCGGCTGGTTATAGTTTTTCACGCCATGCGCGCCTTGATTTTTCAGGCGAGCGACATGCTCCTCAGCGTCTTCGGCGCTTTGGATATTGGCGAAAAAGCCTGGGGCTTTCGCGCCGTAAACAACTTCACCCGTCGAATAGATACGCGGGGCGAGGAGTTCGCCTGCACGCTGAAGTTCAGCGGCCGCAAATATCTCGCTGGCGCGGCTGGACGGATCAAAGATGGTCGTCACTCCGAGCGCGAGGGTCGCAACAGCTTCCCAATTTTGTTGCGGGATAAGCTCATCCGTGCCTTGAGGGCCATGGGCATGGGCATCGATGAGGCCAGGGATAATGGTCTTACCCTCCATATCGACGGTTGTGATATCCCCTGAATAGGTCACGTCCTCGCCAATGGCTTCGATACGGTCACCGTTAATCAGGATTGTGCCGTCTTCGATAACGCCGCCGTCCTCGTCAGCCATTGTAATGATACGCGCATTCGTCAGCGCGATCATGCCTTTGGGCTTATCAGTTTTGACTTTGTAGGACAGGTCAATGCCGGTTTTCGGCGGCTCGAAATCATCCTCCATGACGGTGGCGGTATCAACGGTAAAGAGTGTCGGGCCGAGGCTCCAGCTGAGTTTGTTGTCATTAGACCAGCTGGGATAAGTTGCGCCGCCATGACTGACTTTGGTCACGGGTAGGGCGGTGGACTTCATAGAGCTATCCACATTTTGCGGGCCTTTGAGCGCGGGCTGAACATAGAGATTATAATTCTCTCGCACGGCAATCATCGTCCCGTCAGGCGAGACATGATAGCTCTGCGCCATGGTAGAGGAGGCGTGTTTGCGCTCATCATCACCCAGAAGGTTGGTTGAAACGAGTGTGTTTTTCTTATCCGCAAATTCCGTAAAATAAACTCGCAGCTCATCTCCGTCAAAATGCGGGTCACCTCCGGATTTGCTAATGTGTACAGGCTCGCCCCCATCAATTGCTTGGATGTAGAGACCAGATCCTGCGGACCATTCAGGGGCTGTCAGATTGCCGCCTGTGCCCTTTTCATAAGTGATATAATCGCCGCTCGGTGAGAAAGCCGCGCGTTTGTAATGGCCAGGCTCTTTGGTCAGTGTAGTGATTTTCTTGGACGCTACATTAATGGAATGAATGGCCCCTAAATCCGTGTCGTTCCATGTCGTAAAGACGATGTTTTTGGAATCGCGTGACCAGCTTGGATAAAGCTCCTTCATAGACTTAGGCAAATCCGTCATAGGTTTAACGCGGCCTGAAGCCTTATTGCGTAAATAGAGTTTTCCGAGGCTTTCAAAGACAACTTGCTTGCCATCTGGTGAGACTTGAACAAAGCGCGGGATTTGAGTTTTGAATTCTTTAGGCGAAACCTCGACCTCGGGACGCGGGGCGTCCATGACCGTGCGGGTATCTTTGACGGCAAAGTCGATATGCTCAACATCACCGTCTTTGACGCGCACAGAATGGATCTGACCTTTGGCCCAGAAATATAGGCTCTTACTATCTGGGCTCCAATCCATATTCGGATACATACCTTGCACGCCCCATGTTTCCTGCATGTCTTGGTCGAGGTGATCGAAAATCATGCGCTCTTCTCCGGACTCGATGTCTTTGACAAAGAGCATGGATTTGGCGCGAACGCGTTTGACATAAGCCAGATATTTTCCGTTTGGTGAGGGGGCTGGGCGCACCGCGCCGCCAGCGCCGCCCGCCGCTACGTCAATTTCGCCTGTTTCAATATCATAGCGTTTGATTTGGAAGATTTGTGTGTTGGAATCCTGCGCATATTCGAAAATCGGGCCGGGCGTGGTGTTCTGTGTGTAGTACACATAGCGGCCATCGTTTGAGAACATAGGCTCGCCCAGTTCTTTCTGGTGCGATTCGGACGGCTTCTTAACAAGCTGCACACCTGACCCGCCGCTCGTGTGATAGAGCCAAATTTCGCCGGTGCCGAGCGAACGTGATGTAGTGAAATGCTTACGCGCGGCAATGAATTGTCCGTCAGCTGACCATGTTGGATTATTGGTTAGGCGAAAGCTTTCTTTAGTGACTTGCTTTTTATTTTCGCCGTCAACATCCATCGTCCAAATATTATCTCCACCCGCACGGTCAGAGGTGAAGGCAATGCGCGAGCCATCAGGGGAGAAACGCGGCTGCATTTCCCACGCCATGCCGCTGGCAATGTTCGTCGCTGTTCCGCCTGTGATGGGCATGGTGTAAATGTCGCCCAGCATATCAAAGGCGATGGTCTGTCCGTCAGGGGAGACATCAAGGCTCATCCATGTGCCTTCGGTGACATTGATATCAATCTCGCGCTTATCACCCGGCGGGTTCATGACGTCCCATTTTTCGTCGTCTTTATTGTCTGAGCTCTCATCTGACTCGTCAGCGTTTTCAGCCTTGGCTTTTGTCTCAGCCATCTTCATGGCTTTTTTCTTCTTAACCTTTTTGAGAGGAGTGACTTTCTTAGCCATAGGTTGAGCTTTGGCGCTCTCCGCCTTTTTCGGTTTATGCGGATGGTCAGCCATGGCAGTAAAGGCAAAGGCCGTCGTCGCAGCAACGCTGCCGAGCAGTATATATTTAAGAGATGTAATTTTTGAGGGCGTCATGCGATGGCTCCATTGGTTTTTATCTTAGTTATCGCCTCGCGAGGGAAGCGTCACCATTTTTCCCCTGAGAGGGTTATTTTCGTGTTGTCATTCCGTTGGGGCACAGGCTCTTTAACTTGTCATTCCGTCTCAATGCGTAGCATTGGCGGAACCCATGCCTTGATATTACGCCTATCGATTAATCGCATTTAGGCACAATATCAAGGCATGGGTAGCGTCACGGCTTCGCCCTGTGTCGCTATGACAGCTTTGTTTCTAAAACCGTCCCGCAGCCCCAGGAAAGACCACCGGCGTTTCGCTACCATCTTTGGCGACGGCACTGACACCAAAGAAGTAGTTATCAATGACCAGATTCTTAAACTCCCACTCATTTACCTTGCCGATAAAGCGCGAATGTGTCCATTCAGGCTCAGTCGTGAGCCGCCAATGCACGCGATAGCCTGCGAGGTTATCGGCATTATCAGGCGTCTCCCAAGAGAGCTTGGCCGAAGGCTGAACCGCGCCTGTTGCTTCGACATTTGCGGGGAAGGGCGGCGCGCCTGCCATGCCTGCCATGGTGACCATGTTAAGCGCTGTGAGCTTGGCGGCATAGATTGAGTCCACACCCTCCATGGTATCGCCATAAACGATACTATCTTCAGTACGTAAATCCTGATGCTGGCGGTCATAATGCTCATGGACTTCCATGATGCGGATGCCGGGGATCCCGACTTGGTTGAAGGGGCGGTGGTGGCCGCCGCGTCCAAAACGATCCAGGCGATAGACCATCATGACATTCAGGTTCGTCATATATTGGTCAGCTTGCGCTTTGATGTAGCGCGCCAGGTTACGTGAAGGGCTGTCCACTTCACCGCCTGTAAAGCGGCGTGAACGGGCTTCGGCTTCGGTTTCATTCGCGCGTGTGCCTTCGGAGAAAACGCGAGCAGAGGAGTTATCTATAACGCCATCAATGCCGCTAATATTGGAAATCATATCATTATTCAGAACGCCCTTAATTTCCCAGCCTTGTTTTAAGGCATAGTCGGCAACAATTTTTCCGCCAAAGAGCCCCTGTTCCTCGCCTGATAGGCCAGCATAGATAATAGAGCCTGCGAATTTGCGCTTGGACAGGATACGTGCGGCTTCAATTGTGCCTGCCATGCCTGAGGCATTATCATTCGCGCCGGGGCTTTCATCTGTGCCGTTAAGCGGGTCAGTGACGCGGCTGTCAATATCGCCGCTCATCATCACATAACGGTTCGGGTCGATAGAGCCTTTTTGAATAGCTAGGACAGAGACGACTTCGGTGGGTTCGGGAATACGCCGTTCGCCCTCTATTGTGTCAGAGACATATATAACTTCTAGACAGCCGCCGCACTCTTTCGAAATCTTCTCGAACTCGGCAAATATCCAGCGCCGCGCCGCGCCGATGCCGCGTGTGTCGCTTTCGGTCTCGGAGAGTGTGTGGCGCGTGCCAAAATCAACGAGGGTTTGAATATCGTTTTGAATGCGCTCGGCCGATGCCTCAACGGCGATGTTATATATGTCTTGGACTTCCGATGGCGGCGGCGTGTCCAGCGTATGCGCATTTGCATTCAGCGCCGTGAATAAAACCACGCTCCCCAAAATCAATTTTCTCATGCTTTATCCTGTTGTTGCGAGCGCTAAAACATCACGATAGCTTTGCTTTATCTCCATAGCGTCATGATGCCCAATCATCTCTTTGTGAAGCGCATTAGATCCTGCAATGATGATAGCCCTAATGTGAAATGTCAGCTATGCGACCCAAACTATACCACTTCGCCAGAGCTTTGATGCGTTTCTTGTGAATGTAATTCTTTGAATTACTCATAGTCCTAACATGCTTCCTCGCACGCAAGCTGTCAATCAGCCTAGAAGTGAACACTTAGGCGGAGTTGCGCGTAACAAGACTAATAAGAAGAGATATTTTATGTCTAAACTAGCGATGACAATGACGGCTTTTGTGTTCGGGCTCACCTCAATGGACTGCGCGCAAGCTCAGGAGTGCAATATGAATGTAAATTTTGAAACCGCTCAAGAGACGGGTCAATGGCGCGCCGTCAATGATGGCGTGATGGGTGGTAAGTCTTCGGGCGGCCCGCGCTTTGAAAATGGAAACATGATATTTGAAGGCGTCATCAACACAAATGGCGGCGGGTTCTCATCATTGCGCAGCCCTGTCGATAAGGGCCAATTAAAAAACGCAAATGCAATGACGTTGCGGGTCAAATCAGATGGCCGCGCCTATAAGCTGACCTTTCGCACAGACATGACCTATCGCCGACGCCTGATAAGTTTCCAAGCCCCGATCCCGCTAACACCTAAGGGTGAGTGGGCTGAGGTCAGCGTGCCGTTTTCTGACTTGCGCGGCTCCCTCTTTGGCCGTCCATTGCAGGGCGCTAAGTTTGACCGTTCGCAAGTGCAAGAGATGGGCATCATTCTTGCGGATGGCCTTGATGGCCCGTTCCGGCTTGAGGTCGATTGGATTAAGTCTTGCGGGGTTTAGCCTCCGCTGTTGATGCCTATTTAAGATACAAAAACCCGCATAATTCGAATATTCTCGTAAATCTATTGATTTCATAGGGATTTTCCTGTATGTGAATAATGCAATTGCGGGGTGACTTGTCATTGCATTCGGGGCAATGTGGGCGACATTAAAATGACACAGACGGGACGCGACGTTGAAAAGCGTAAGAACTCATATGCGTATAAGGCGTTTATAAGTTACAGTCATAGTGATGAAAAAAAGGCAAGGGCTCTACATCATCAGCTCGAGCATTTTCGCATCCCAAAAGCTTTGGGCATTAACCGCAAAACTTTGAGACCTATATTCCGGGATCGAGACGATCTGAGCGCAACTGCAGGTCTAAACGAAACCTTGCGAGAAGCCTTGCGCCTAAGTGAAAATCTCATTGTTCTTTGCTCACCTCGTGCGGCAGCCTCCCGTTGGGTCAATGATGAGGTAATTTATTTCAAACAGCTAGGCCGTGCGGACAAAATTTATACTGTCATTTTGGACGGGGAGCCGTTTGCTTCAAGACGTTCTCACCTAAATCTCTCAGAATGTCTACCAAAAGCCATTCGATACAAACTCGCAGACAACGGAGAGCTGAGCACGGAGCGGGCAGAGCCTCTCGCAGCAGATTTTAGGGACCAAGGCGATGGCAAGAAACTAGGACTTTTAAAACTTGTTTCTGGACTTCTGGGTGTAAAGTTAGACGAGTTGGTACGGCGTGATTTAACAAATTCACGGCGACGTATTGCGGCGGTGTTGGTCTCATCTGCCGTTATAATCAGCCTAATGGGTAGCCTATCATGGGTGGCCATGGTGTCTCAAAATGAGGCTTATGCTCGCAAAGCCGATGCTGAAAATTTTGTGGAGTTTATGCTTAGTGATCTTCGGACTGAGTTGGAAACATTCGGTAGGTTCGATCTCATGGAAAACGCCGGTGATAAAGTTGCTGGATATTATGAGCAATTTGACTTGAACGAATTAGATGTAGACGATGATTCTAACGGAAGGCGGGCCAGAGCTTTACATTTTATTGGCGAGCTTAAATATAAGTTGGGCGAGACGGATGAAGCTGACGTATATTTTAAAAAAGCTTATGCAATCACGAAGGAGGCTGTGAAGCTGGCACCCGCAAATTCTGATCGTATTCGTGAACATGCTATTAGTGCTTATTTGCGATCCAAAACTTTAAGAAGTCATGAGAAGCGCGCCGATGAAATGATATTGCTGGAAGAATATGCAGGTCTAGCAAATCGGCTCTCTGAATTAGACCCTCAAAGCAAAGACGCTTCGGCATATTTAGGGACCGCCAAAACTAACTTAGGTCGTTTAAAGCTTCGAACTGGTCAAACGGAAGAGGCTAAAGCTGACTTAGAAACGGCGGACGCTCTGTTTCAAGACCTCACGCGAGTTTCGCCCAGCGCGAAAAATACACTCAGCCATGCTGAAAACTTAGCGTGGTTGGCCGAGGCTTATCGTGTTTTAAAGAAGAAGAACCAAGTTTTTCTTATCCGGCAGCGACAGGTTGATATATTACATTCAGACTATAAGCGTTCACCATCGGACTTTCGGCTTTTGGAAGGTTTAGTTTATGCTGAAATTGGCTTGGGAAATGCGGCGAGAGATATAGGCAATTATGAGAGAGCAATGGCGTCGCATAATTTCGTATTAGCGGAAGCCAACAAGTTATTAGTCATGGAGCCGGGCCGAGAGAAAATGATGCGAGCAAAAGTAGCGGCTCTTTTGGGATTGTTATATACATCTTATGAGCTAAAGAATTTTGATAGCTGCAGAGCTTATCGATCGGAAATAACCAATATACAAAATGGGCCAATGGTTACCTCGCTGAAGGATAGCTTGTATTGGACAAAGCACCTCCCCGAAACATTGTCTAAATTTGACAATAAATTTGATAAGGTTGTTATGGCGCCTGATATGCGGGCGAGGCTTGGGCCATAAACGTTACAACCCAAAGGCTTGACCTCGAAGAGAAGCTCACCGGATTAGGTATGCTGTAGCTAATCACAGCGTCCAAGACTTGACCTTGGCTGCGAGATGAAGGATTTAGAGTTATAAGGATATCTGCCATGACTCGACTTCTATTTTTTACCGCTTCCGCTTTTGTATTGACAGCTTGCCAAATGGCCACCGCTGAAAAAAGCTCAACTGAAGGTAGCGCTAAAGTTATAAATACCACCTCATCGGAACGTTCAATCGAACGCGGCGAAGCTCTCTACACTGAGTTTTGTTCGAGCTGCCACGGCGCAAATCTGGAAGGCGGGATGGCTCCGTCTATGGCAGATAGTGATTGGGCACATGGCGGCACGGATGAAGATATTCGCCGCATCATAAACGAAGGTTTGGAAGAGGCAGGAATGCCTGGCTTTGGCGACGTCATTCGAGGCACGAACTTGGACGATCTAGTCAGCTATATCCGCAGTGATGTGAGAGCTAAAGACACGGCGCCTGTTGATCGCGTGTTCTCTGTGCAGGATCAGGTTCAGATAGAGGATTGGGCCACAGATTTAAAAGAGCCTTGGGGCGTTCACTTTATCGCAGATGATACAGCGCTTGTGACAGAAAAAAGCGGAAAGTTATGGCGTGTCAGCTCTGATGAGCGCACCAGAATTAAAGGGGTTCCGAAGTCAGTCGATAAGCGCCAAGGCGGCTTGCTTGATGTCGCGACTGATCCTGAATATTCCGAAAATGGTTGGGTCTATTTAAGCTTTTCCCATGCTGATGAAGAGGATGATAATGCCTTAATGACCAAGATTGTTCGGGGCCGTATCAAAGATGATGCTTGGGCTGATGAGCAGACATTATTTCAGGCCAAGCCCGAAGATTATATCAAGACAGGTTTTCATTTCGGCTCGCGGATTACGTTCGATAACAGCGGACATCTCTATTTTGGTATCGGGGATCGCGGCAAAAAAGAAATGGCCCAAGATATCACTAAGCCCAATGGAAAAATCCACCGGATCATGCGTGATGGGTCTATTCCCGAGGATAATCCGTTTGTAGATTCCGAGGGCGCTTACCCGTCCATTTTCGCTTATGGCAACCGCAATCCACAAGGCACGATTGTCCATCCCTATTCAGGAGTCGTTTGGGAGACAGAGCACGGTCCGCGCGGCGGGGATGAATTGAACGCGATTAAATCGGGTGTGAATTACGGCTGGCCGAAAATCTCTTACGGTATTAACTATAACGGAACGGAACTGACGCCTCACACAGCCTTACCGGATATGGCGCAGCCCGTGTCGCAGTGGACACCGTCCATTGCCGTCTGCGGGCTAGATGTTTACACGGGAAATCTGTTTCCAGGCTGGAAAGGCCGTTTAATGGCTGGGGCTTTGGCCCATGAAACTGTGCGCCTTATTGATGTTGCAGATGAGACTTATCTTGGTGAGGTCACGCTTATGCAAGATGAGGGGCGGGTACGGGATGTCACGACAGGACCAGACGGCGCTATTTACGTAGCGCTGCCAAACCGTATCGTCAGGCTTTCGCCTAAGGAGTTTTAAATGCCTTTGCGCGCCTATTGGAAGGCTAAATTGGAAGCCGGATATCACGGCTTTCGTGAAGGCGATTATATTAAGCAAAAAATGCTCTATGAGAATTTAGGCACAAAAGGTCAGCACCCCAAGATCATGTTAATAGCGTGTTCTGACAGCCGCGTTGATCCGACCGACATTTTTAACGCCTATCCCGGCGAGATGTTTGTTGTTCGCAATGTTGCCAATATCGTACCGCCTTTGGATGAATCATCGGGGTATCACGGAACATCCGCAGCCATTGAGTACGCAGTTAAAAACTTGGAAGTTCAGGAAATTGTTGTTCTGGGTCATGAGAGCTGCGGTGGTATTCAAGGTTGTCTTGATGGCATGGGTCACGACCCAAATGCGGGTTATGTTGGAAAATGGGTGTCTATTATCAATGATGTGCGTGAGCGTGTTCTTGCCAGAAATCTTTCTGAGGACGAGGTCAGTTATGAAATGGAGTTGGAAGGCGTTCGTGAGTCGATTAAAAACCTCATGACATTTCCATTTGTGCGTGAAGCTGTCAAAGCAAAAAAACTCGTCCTGCAAGGGGCTTACTTTTCAATTATTCAGGCTCGCCTGATGTTGGCAAACCCGGATGGTGAGTTTGAAGTAGTTGAGCCTAGGCTGCCTGAGCCTCTATAACACCGTAGGGGTCAATGTCATTATCGCGCATGGTGGCATGCACCTGATCATAGTGCGTTGCAGGTTTAATATTTAAGCGTTTGCGAGCGTCTTCGAGGTTCTCGCCCAATAGAGACATGATGTCTTGCTGACATATATTCTCAGCTATGGTGCCGTTTTTTCTGGCTTCTCTGACAGCTTTCCAAACAGGAGATCCTTTCGGGGCGTATTTACGCACTTCTATCGAGGCCATGTGAGCGATGAAATAGATACCCAAGCCGCCATGCTGACCATGCGTAAAGTTCAGCACACAGGCTTCGCCGAGGGCGTCACGGCTATAGCCCGTCATGATATGCATGAGGTCATGAACATCGCGCCGGCGATACCCAAACCAAGCAACATCTTCAGAATAATAATCTTCAAGTGAGTTATCAAAGCGGTCATATTCATCTACGAGACCTTGAGCCGAGAGACCTTGGCTTTCCATAAAGTCGCAATAATGTTGACCTACGGAGCCCATAGGTAATTTGCGTAAGTTTTCGTGATTATCGAGAAGCGGGACAAGCTCTTTACGTTCTGCAAATCGCGTCTGGCCTTCGGGCGTTGCCATGAAGCGCTTATAGTCTTTTTCAAGGTTTGAGCCGTCCAGAGCTTCGACAATATGGAAGACTTGTGTCGTATCTTCTTTGTCCGCAATCAGGTTGCGAAAGTGCTTGTAAGCTTTGATGGGGCGGATACGGCGTGATGTCATAGTGTAGCCTTAGAGCAAACTGATTATTTTATCAATAAACGCCTTTGAATAGGGCATTTGCAAAAACGTATTGCTATGACAGCAGGGCCAGCTCTTTGAGTGTGGGTATGACGCCTACCTCGCGGTTCACATGAAAAGCATTTAGGCCAATTTTTTCTGCGGCTTGAACATTCACTAAGGTATCATCAAAAAACCAGACATCTTTAGGTTCTAGATTCATTTTTCTCAGGGGAGTGAGATAGCTTTCAGGGCTGGGCTTTGCGGCCTCAATCAAGTGTGAGGCGAAACTATATTCAAAATAGTCCTCGACGATGATGTGGCGCCGCAGATGTTGCCAGTGTAGCTCATTTGTATTGGATAAGCAGGCTAGAGTGTAATCAGCCTTAATCGTTGTCAGGGCCGATTTGGTGCCCGGGTAACACGCTTGCACCCAGCTATTCCACATCGCCTTGGCCTCGCTCAATGGAACGCCCAGCTCAAATTTCTTTATAAGCTCTTTCGTAAAAACATCATCGCTACAGTGTCCGATCTCATAGGCGCTGAATATCTCAGAAGACGCAAAGCGGGCAATGACCGCCTCGCGCGTTAGGCCTGTCAGCTGCGCAAGCGCGTCCAAGCCCACCCAACGTACAATCACGCCGCCAAGATCAAAGAGCAGGACTTTAGGTTTTGTCATCAGGCGTCGTAACTCGGGCGCGTTTTCATGTGTTCATGCCATTCCAGAAGCGCTGTTTGCGACTCTTGCGGATACACCTTTACCCACGCTGCGAAATCAACGACGACGGTTGCTGTAATATCAGCCACAGAATAATGTGATCCCGCGACATATTCATTTTCGGTAAGCTGAGCATTCAAATCTTCAAAAAACCACCCAATTTGTTTGAGCCCGCGCGCGGCAAGTTCTGGTATTTGGGCAACATTGCGAGGTCCGGGCAGGGCGCGATCTTTCATTGCTGGCGTGCTGTTACGTAGAGCGCTGGCGATTGACATCAGGCCTTCCATTTCACAGCGCCAATTCCATTTTGCGACCAGTGATTTCTCACGGGGCGTTGCGCCTAGCATAGGTTTTTCGGGGTACGTGGCCTCTAGATAGGCCGCTATTTCAGCATTCTCCGTCAATACACCGTCTTCTGTCACAAGCGCGGGAACTGTGCACCGCGGATTTACTTTGCGAAAGGCGTCACTCATTTGCTCACCCTTGCGCAAATCAATTTGTATAGTGTCATGGGCAATGTCTTTTTCCGCGAGGAGCATACGAGCCCGCCGCGGGCTAGGGGCCGTCTTGCAATCATAAAGCTTGAGCATGTTCAGTGTCCTTGATACGTCTGAGGTCAAGGAGTGTTCTATGTCAGCTATAAATCATATTAAAGGCCTATTCAGCGCCGCCGCTATTATGGGTCTCACCGCGTGCCAGCCCAAAGCGAGTTCTCCGCAAGATGCATTTTTTGACGCTCTCAGCGAGCATTGCGGCAAAGCCTATGCTGGCAAGCTGGTCAGCAAGGATGAGGTTGATGCGGATTTTGGAACTAAGCCTATGGTGATGCATGTGCGTGAATGTGATGACACCACCATACGTATTCCGTTTCATGTTGGGGATGATCATTCCCGTACATGGGTAATTTCTAAAACAGACACAGGTATGCGCTTAAAACATGACCACCGCCACGAAGATGGTTCAGAAGATGCCGTCACGCAATATGGCGGCGATACGATTTATGAAGGGGCGAAGTCGCGGCAAGTCTTTCCCGTCGATCAATATTCTATTGATATGTTTCTTAAAGAAGGGCTCGATGTTTCCATCGTCAATATCTGGGCGGTCGAAATCAATAATGCCACATATGCTTATGAGCTGTCCCGGCCGGGCCGCCATTTCCGCGTTGAATTTGACGTGACAAAGCCTGTGGAGGTGCCGCCCGCGCCTTGGGGTTTTGAAGATTAAAGCCCGGGTTTGAGTGTCTCAAAGCGCGCTTGAGGGCATTCACGCAATGAATAAGCTGAGTATATTTTCGTGAATAAATCCCACATTTTGGAGGGTAGTCCTTTAGCGATGAATGACGCATGCCTTAGGTTCAGATCATCAAACCCATCTTAACCGAAAATTTATGATGAATTTATCTTAAGGCTTATGGGATGAAATTGCAGGGTCGAGTTCAGTGAAATTTGTTAGACTGTATATCAGTTTAGGTGAAAGGATATTATGTTTCGTAATGTCGGATTATTCTAAACTGGCAAAATAGAAATGGATAATTATGCCTAACACAGACACATATTCGTCACCTATCATCGAGACCATAATTGAATGGCTTGGCGATATGTCGCCTAAACATACGACAAACTCTTTAGGGGAGACATTAACTGCTGTAAGTGAAGCTGTTTTATTACTCGGCTATGGCGCGCCCTTTGATAAAGAGCAGCGTGCAATTAATGCATTATTGGCGGACAGATTAGCCGGGAAAATTGCCTGCATCGTCGTCTGGGGATTTTACCATGATTCTAAAATGGTTGAGGCAAAACTCGGCGGGCTTTAGCCTTGAATTAGTCTTCTGAAGGAGGTTCGGCTATTAATCAGCGCGTCTTTGTCCTGTCAGAGAGTGTCTTGCCAGAGAGTAGAAATTAGGGCGCTGCTGATAACATGAAGCCTGGCGTGTAGCGACAAGAGCCTGCGGTATTAAGCTGAGAGTAAGCCGTCATGTCGGCCTCATTTTATTCTCAGAAAGGAGATGTAGTAATTAAGTTTAGAATTCCTGCGTCTATAGCAGCCATAATTATTATCAGAATTGGCCCTTAGATGAGATCAAAAAGGGACGTAAAGAACCTCAATTATGAATTATCAGGATCTGCTTATTTCTGAAATAGGTTTGGGATGCTTTTTGAGTTGGACTCTGTAGGGCTAAACATTATTGTGTTTGTTTTCTTCCCACGTTTAAAAACAAAAGAACCGTCGGAACTCATTGATGCGTCTCTGGCAACCAGAGTTTCAACCGGCTCAACAACGACCCGAGTAACGCGGCGCGTTTTTGTCTTAGCAGAGAGTAGGACAGGGGCTTTAATAACATGCGCCTGGCGTGTCACGACAGAACGTGTGTCAATAGACTGAGTAGCCGTAATAGTGGTCTCATTACCCGCAAATGCAGATGTGCTGATTAAAGTTAGAATTCCCGCGACGATGGCTGTTTTAATCATTTTCATTGTCTTACCCATTCTTCTAATTTTTATTTTATCATATTTCTTATGATTTAAAACTTAGCGGGTAAACGTGAACAATCATTGAATTTTCAAGAGTTGAAACTTCAATGAATTTTTTATCGTTATTTTTCAATGGGTTATGTCTAAAGAAAATTTGAAATTGAGCGTATTTAGGCGATATTTCAAGTGGTTCTTACATCATTAGCTACCGCTTTAAGGTTTATATTTGGTAAATATTTATGCCGTCCAATCCCAATAAAATCTGTAAACGAGTCAAATAACCTAGAAAAACGTCCCACGATGATGGATTTTAAGGGCAAATACCGTAATATGGACGGTCCTAAAGATGTGACTGATTGGATTGAGTGGCATGAAAGGCAGATGTCCTCATCTAAACTATGTGACGAAAATCTGGTTTGGGTCTTTGAAGCTCTTAAATTCCAGCGCGTTTCCTGACGGATCAAGAAAGAACATTGTAGCTTGCTCACCTGTTTCGCCTTTGAAGCGGATATAAGGATCAATGACGAAGTTTGTATTCGCCTCTATTAGGCGGTCTCGCAAACTATGCCATTGATCCCAGTCCAAAACAGCGCCAAAATGCCGAACGGGCACATCTTTTCCGTCTACCGGATTAGTGGGCTCTCTGGCTTTGAACGCTTCGGGTTTGACGTGAAAGCTAAGCTGATGTCCAAAAAAATCAAAATCAATCCAGGTTTCGGCCTCGCGGCCTTGGGGACACCCTAGGAGGTCGGCGTAAAAAGCGCGTGTGTGTTCTTTGTCTTTAACAGGATAGGCGAGATGGAAAACAGCCGCCATGCGGGTCTCTATTTCGGGCCGTAGGCGTAATCACCGCCTTTTTTGAGCGCGGCTAGATAAGCGGGGCGTTTGTGAATTTTTTCAACAAACTCGGTACAGGCTTCATAACCTTTAAGCCGTCCGCGCGCTTTGGCGGCTTCGAGCGGGAATATCATTTGGATGTCTGCTCCTGTGAGGGTGTCGCCCGCGAAATACTCATTCCGAATGAGGCGATATTCACAATAGTCCAGCACGCCCTTTATCTCATTCATGATAATGGGTTGAATAGGGGCTGCAGCTTCGCCAAGATAACCTGTGTAAAGTGCGAGCAGGAAGGGCAGCATGGCTGACCCTTCGGCAAAATGCAGGAAGTGCACATAATCAAGATATTCTGCAGCGTCGCGCTCTGGACGAAGCTTACCCTCGCCATATTTGTCTAGCAGGTAAACAATAATCGCGCCTGTTTCTGCGACGATGTCATCACCATCTTCTATAACAGGAGATTTGCCCAATGGGTGAATGGCCTTTAGGTCTGCCGGTGCGCGGTTCGTATCGGGGTCACGTTTGTAATGCTTGATTTCATACTCAACCTCTAACTCTTCGAGCAGCCAGAGGATACGTTGTGAACGGGAATTGTTGAGATGGTGTACAGTAAGCATAGAGACTTACTGAACGTGAATTTGGCCTTAAGCAAGCACCTTTTTGGGCCCGTCATTATCTCTGAACTGAACAGATCTGATATCTTTGCCCAAGGTCACGTCAACATTATTGAGCTGTCCAGGAATAATGCCGCGCAACATTGACGCCGACACAACCAGCGCGCTAGGCGCGCGCTTAAGCACGGCTTGTTGATAGACATAGACCGTGCGGCCTTCCGTTTCAGCGCCCAAAAGCTCTAGCTCAATATTTTTGTCGTTAGAGAATAGAGAAAAGTGTTTCTCAGTATAAAGAGAAAGCTGGGCCCGCGCTTTTAGGGAAAACAAATCAGGTCTATCTATAATGCCTTTGGCCGCCAGAGCCGTTTCGACATCATGCAGATGATAACTATGCATAACATAGAGCATACCGTCATCTTCGTCCCATGTGATTGTCGTCAGCGTCGTCTTTTGACGATGCGCAAAGGCTGAGAGCGGAAAGGCCGCCCATAAGGCAGCCCCGCTTGCAATTTTGAATGTTTGGCGGCGGGTTAACATAGATCTAAGCCTAACTATTTACCCATCATCTTTTCAAGAGTCTTGCGCAGAGAAGATTTCTCTTTCTCGTCGAGTGCCTTCTTTTTAGACTTAGCCTTTTCAGGGGCAGCCTCAGAAGCATCCTCATTATCATTTGCGCCAGATTTCAACGGCATATCTTTGCCGCTATCCTCAGCTTCACCTTTGTCTTCGGCGTCTTTGTCTTTATCTGTTTTGAGTTCGACAAGCATATCCGCCATCATAGAGCTGGCCGTATAGTTCGACTTATACATTTCAAGACGACCCGGACGCATGACGGGAGGATAGCTGTTATTGTTAAAGTCAGCATCAGCCGTTTGGTGATGTGGATCAAGCTCAATGGATTTGATGCGGTTTTTGCGCGTAATCAGCTTGGTCACATTTTTGCTGTTACGGCGCCAAATTTCAGCCGGGATCATCATCTCCTCAGTCTCACCATTCATATAGGTGAGCTTGAGCGGAAGCGGCGAAATCAATCCGCCGACATTCTCAAAATCAACGAAGTAGAAATAATGCCCGTCTGCTTGCGCACGTTCCCAGACCTCTTTTTCCCATCCTTCAAGTCCATCAACAAAGCTCTTATATTTGTTGCGATCTTTATTAGTGACTGTGAATTTGTCGTTCTCATTATAAAAATCATCGATATCTTCCATGCGGTCGATATAAAGCTCGATGCCTTCTTCGCGGTTTCGCTTCTGAACAATGTTTTCAGGGCGCTTCACAAGGTCATCCGCGCGATCTTTATCTTTTTCCTGCTCAGGATCCTGCGTTGAAATGGTGTATTCGCGCATCGATGTAATGCCGATATCCACATGGTCTGTGCCGAAATACCAACCGCGCCAGAACCAGTCCAGATCTACGGCCGAGGCATCTTCCATTGTGCGGAAGAAATCAGCGGGCGTAGGACGTTTGAACTTCCAGCGCGTGGCATATTCCTTAAAGGCAAAGTCAAAGAGCTCGCGTCCCATAACCGTTTCGCGTAGTACCATAAGCGACGCCGCTGGTTTGGAGTAAGCGTTGGGGCCAAATTGCAAGACACTGTCTGATTGCGTCATGATCGGCACTTGATTAGAGCTGGTCATGTAGCGCGGGATAACGTCGAGCGGGTTTTGCTGACCACCTGAGATTGGGAAGTTTTCTTCCCACTCATATTCCGCCATATATTCGAGGAAGGAATTCAAGCCTTCATCCATCCATGTCCAGCGGCGCTCATCAGAGTTCACGGTCATCGGGAAATATATGTGCCCGATTTCGTGAATGATAACGCCGATGAGGCCATATTTGATGCGGCGTGAGTAAACCGTCTCGCCTGATTTTTCATCCAATGACGGGCGGTAGCCGTTAAAGGTAATCATCGGATATTCCATACCGCCGCGTTCCCAAGAGTTCACGGATTGCGCGGTCGGGTAGGGGTAGTTAAAGGCGAATTTATTATAGACATCCATGGTGTGAACCACAGCATGTGTTGAATATTTAGACCAAATCGGGTCAGCTTCTTTCGGGAAGAAGCTCATGGCTGTAACAACAGGGTTTGTTTCATCATCCTGCTCAAAGAGCATCGCATCCCAGATATATTTACGAGAGCTGGACCAGGCAAAGTCACGGACATTGTCAGCCTTAAAACGCCATGTCTTTGTGCCGTCAGCGACAGATTTCTCAGCTTCTTCAGCTTCTTCGGGTGTAACGATATAAATGGGTTTTTTCGTGCCAGCCTCATCCATGCGCTTGCGCTGCTTGGCTGTCATAACCTGACGCGGGTTTTGCAGCACGCCTGTAGCGGCAACGATGTGATCGGAGGGGACAGTAATATTGACGTTATAATCACCAAATTCGAGCGTGAATTCACCACGGCCTAAAAACTGCTTATTCTGCCAGCCTGTATAGTCAGTATAAGCCGCCATGCGCGGAAACCATTGCGCGAGGCCAAAGATGCAATTGCCGTCTTCTTCCTCTTTGGTGAAACACTCATACCCGCCGCGACCGCCAACGGCTTCTTCGTCGATAATGTTATGTTCCCAATCAATGTTAAACTCGAAGCGCGCATCAGGAGCGAGTCCTTCTGGGATATCAATTCTCATCATGGAGTCGTTGATCGTGTAGGAGAGCTCTTTTCCATCTTCATCTGTAACAGCTTGGAACTCAAAACCATAATCACGGTCTTCCATGGCTTGATTGTAGCGCATCATTCCAAAGCTGATACGGTCTGCACTACCCGTGCCTTGGCCGCGGCGAGAGCCTGCGGCAGACGCAACTGTTGATTCGCGGGCCAAAGAGCCATCTTTGAAACGGTTCTGATCCAATGCAAGCCAGATATAGTTCAGCGTATCGGGGGAATTGTTGACGTAGTCGATTTCCATAGAGGCGATAATGCGCTTTTCGTCCTCATCCAGAGCCGCGTCGATATTCACATTAGCTTGCTGCTGCCAATAAGCGGGGCCGGGCGCGCCTGAGGCGTTACGGAAGATGTTCGGTGTCGGTAGGCTTTCAGGGCCGAGCTGGCGAAAATGTTTAACTTGATCACCCGCGCTAAAGGCTGGGCCATCCTTACCGTTTTCATTGGCTAAGGCTTGTGTCCCGTAGGCTAAAGACCCAACGGCTATGGTCGTGGTCATAAGGCCATAAGTGAAAGCTGTTTTTAGTTCGCGCATAGAAAACCCCAGTGGTTTGATTAATACCATTTTTAGTTATTGCTGTTATAGCGAGATTACATTGCAAGTTCACACTAAATTCGCGTTAACAGGGAAAAGCTTATGCGTTTTTAAAGCGAATACGATGAATACCATCTAAAGATGATTTAAACGGATGGTGTTTGCGATAGATGTGACGCCCGTCAATATAGGCGTTTTTGGGCGCAGCTTTCGCTTGGTGCCGTTCGGTCACAAGCCGCGCAATCACATTCATCAGGTTATAATCATTTAAGACGCGGTTGCGGGCTTCAATGATGGCGGGAAGGCGTTTTTCATAAAGGCCGGCTGCTATGGATGCTCGAATGATATTTTCCGCGCCGTCTATGTCAAAGATATCAATCGGGATGACGGAGTCTTGCGGGAAATATTCGCTGATATTGGGCGGGCCATAATAGAAGGGCAAGCAGTAGGCCAGAAAGCAATCCGCAATCTTCTCTGTCCAGTGATGCGGTTCAATATGATTCTCAATAGCGATATGATAGCGGAAATCATCCATGGCTTCGGCTTTATTGGAAATGGGGTTTATGCCTCGCCCGAAAAGATGCAGCTCATCCCCCAATCGGCGCTTAAGCTCCATAATACAATCATAGCGCTGAGCATGGACAGTGTGTGCCATGCGCTTATTGCTACAAACCGTTGAAAGATCATAGTTTTTTGGAATAGGAGATTGGGTGTTGAAATCGTCAACATTCACGTAATGTATATCGTCTTCAGACATAGGCCGTCCATAAAACCAACGTAATGGTGGGGTTTGGAATATTTGATTTGGATGCTTTACAAGCTGTGGATTTTTCGCCGTCAAGACATGTCCGAACTGACGCAAAAAGTGAGGGCCATCTATGCGTATGGAAGACGGCTCTGTGGTGATGAGCATTGTGTTCTCACGCGCGCAAGCAAGTTTTTCACGGCGATTTATCTTCTTTTCACCGGGCAGTGACGGCAAGCCTTCATAGACCACCAACCAGTCATAATCTTGGCTATCCATATCAAAGTTAAATGAGACATCCCCGATCTGAGGGTGGCGCGAAGGAAAAAGGGATAGCCAAAGCGCAGGGTCTTGATCCGGCGGGGTTTTAGCGAGGAATTTTACAGAGATGGCCATGCCGCTTTATTGCCAGTGCTCGGCAATCCATGGTGTTGGCTTTACGGATTTATAGACCTTCTTATACCAAGGCGCGGGCCAGACCCCGATGGCGGCTTCGTCCTGATCCGGTTTCCCCGTAAAGGCGACTATGCGTGTGTCGCTAGGTAATTGAGGTGTCTTAAAAAAGTTTAGCGGCCATTTCGGCATCAGCGTATGTTTAAAACTGGCGCACCAAAGCTCAGGCCAAAAGACCATATCGTCAATTTCTTTGGAAATATAGACCTGCTCAATACGGTATGTGTCTAAGATAGGGTCAGGGTTGCTCTGAATATCTTGATAAATATGCTGATACTTTCCAACGGGGAAGCGAAAGCAGGAGGTATTGCCGATTCCTTTGCCCATCTGTGTCCAGTTTTCTATCACGCAAAAGTGCCCCGGTTCATAATCAAATAAATCATCCAAATTACCAGTAATGACCAAATCTAGGTCAAGGAAAAGAACATCGCCTTCGAGGTCAGCAAGCGGAAACTTCCACATCGTTAGCTTGCGCCACGGAGTGAGGGCGAGCTCTTTGGGCAAGTCAATATGCGGGATCGGTTCTATCTGCACATTCGGATTTATACCCGTGCCATCATCGGTAAAACAGACTAGCCGCGTTTTGCGGCGCGTCTGGCGCTGAATGGCGCGGTAAAGTCGATTGACGAAATCAGGGCCATATCGTGTGCCCCATTTCATGCAGATAACGGTTTGAACCATTAGTTGTTACTTCCGCATCTCATCACGAAGGGCGCGGAACTCCGTACCTTCATACCAATTCGGCCAGTCCTGCGAGTTTGCGATGCCATAACCAAGCTCAAAGAGGATTTCTGTGCTTTGCTCGAGGCCTGACAAGTCCCAGCTATTATCATATTCGTCGCCAGGTTTGTGATAGCGCTCTTTGTTATATTCCTTGGCGAAGTCCTCGCCGTAAGTCAGGCCATTGACCTCGTGCTCATTGCCGGGATCAGAATAGAGCATGGGCACGCCTTTCTTGGCGAGGCTGATATGGTCTGAGCGGTAATAATACCCAGCTTCTGGTTTATCGTCGGGCACGATATACATATCACGCGGGTCGAGAACTTTTTTGAGGCGGTCCTCAAGCTCTGACGCGCCAAAGCCAATAACTTTCATGTCCTTGGTTCTACCCAGCGGCAATATGGCATCAATATTGATACCTGCGACAGTTTTCTCAAGCGGAACAAGTGGGTCTTCGGCGTAATAAGCAGAGCCAAGAAGCCCGCTTTCTTCAGCTGTGACAGCGACAAAAATAGCAGAGCGTTCAGGCGCGCCTTGCTGCACAAAGGCTTCGCCGATTTCAATAATGGCGGCAGTTCCGGTGGCATTATCAACGGCGCCATTGTATATTTTATCATCGCCTTCAAGATTGTCATTCTTACCTAAGTGATCCCAATGCGCCATATAGAGCACATATTCATCTGGGTACGTGGTGCCTACAACGCCGCCGGCAACATTATTGCTCTCAACGGTTTTGACCTTCTGATTAAGGGTCGCGTTTAAGGACAAACCTTCCATGGGAACGGGTTTAAATCCCTTCGTGACGGCTTTGGTTTTCATGTCCGTGTAGTCCAGACCTGCGGCTTTAAAGAGCTCTTCTGCCGTATTTTTATGCCACCAGCCTTCTAAGATTGTTCGAGACGCTCCTTTGTCTGGACGAATAAGGTCGTTTTGCGCACCCGTCCAAGACCCGGACACAACATCCCAGCCATAGCTTGCAGGCTCCGTTTCGTGAATGACAATCGCCGCCGCCGCGCCCTGACGGCCTGCTTCTTCATATTTATATGTCCAGCGCCCATAATAAGTCATGGCATTGCCTTTAAAGAGGTTTTCATCTTTCGTTGCGTAGCCAGGGTCATTAACCAGCATGACAACAGTTTTGCCCTTCACATCTAATCCCGCATAGTCATTCCAGTCATATTCTGGCGCAACAACGCCATAGCCCACAAAGACAACTTCGCTGTTCTCAATTGTTTGATTCTCAGCCAAGCGCTTGGTCCAATAGACGGCATTGGTGGATTGGTCCGCTTCAAGAAGAGTATCTTCACCTTTGCTAATCGTCATTGAGGAGGAGGGAAGGACTTCTGTTTCAGTGAGTTTAACGGGCTGAAAGTAAGAACCATTTTCGCCCATCGGCTTAAGACCTGCCGCTTTCATTTCATCGGCAATATATTGCGCCGCAGCTTTTCCGCCCGGTGTTCCAGGCATGCGGCCTTCAAATTCATCCGAGGCGAGGCGTTCAACGCGGCGGCCAATATCAGCGGCAGAGGCTATGGGCGGCTTTACGCTCGTGTCTGGTGTTGCGGCAGGCTCGCAGCCTGTTACGAAAATCATTGAGGCGCTAAGTGCCAATAGACCAAGACGAGTCATAATCTGCTCCGTTTAATTCTTTTCGGTTGAAAACCGTTTGGCTGTGTCTAATCATAAGAGCCATAAAATAAAAGGTGAAACTATGCGCGCATTACTAATCTCTCTTTTGGCGACGTCGGCCTTGATAGGTTGCTCCGAGGCTACACAAACTGTTAGCGATGCTAAGGCTGTCGTTAAGGCTGAAGCTAAGCCTTTTACATCTTCTGCGCCGAACTACACTCGCAGCGACGAGGTCAACACACTGATTAACGCTTCGCTCAACAGCTCTTATGCCTATGATATAACCGAATCTTTGACGACAGAGATTGGCCCGCGTGTTGGCGGCTCTCCTGAGGAAGCCAAAGCGCGTGAATGGGCTGTGGCAAAGTTCAAAGAAATTGGCCTTGAAAATGTAAGGATTGAACCTTTCATGATGCCATATTGGGAGCGCGGGATTGAAACGGCTTCAATCGTGTCGCCTAATCCACAACAGCTCTTTATCACGTCACTTGGCGGGTCTGTGGCCACACCGCCTGAAGGTATTGAGGCTGAGCTCGCTTATTTCCCTACCTTTGAGGATTTGAAAAATGCGCCTGCAGGCGGACTTGAGGGTAAAATTGTCTTTATCTCTGGCCGTATGAAGAAAGCCCCTGATGGGGCAGGCTATGGCCCTGCAAACCAGAAACGTCGCCAAGGGGCGACAGAAGCGGCTAAGCGCGGCGCTATAGCCGTTGTCATTCGGTCTGTTGGCACGGATAGTCACCGTTTTCCGCACACAGGCATGATGCGCTACGCTGATGACGTCAAAAACATTCCGATTGCGGCTCTTTCAGCCCCTGACGCAGATCAACTTGAGCGCACATTGGGACGCGGCGAAACTGTGCGCATTAAGATGACGATGACGCCGCAATGGAAGGGCGAGACCGAGTCGGGCAATGTGATTGGCGATATTGTGGGCTCTGAAAAACCTGAAGAGGTTGTTCTAATCGGTGGGCATTTAGACTCCTGGGATCTAGGTACAGGCGCGATTGATGATGGGGCAGGGGTTGGTATTACGGCTGGTGCCGCTCAAGTCTTGATTGAGAGCGGCTTAAAACCCAAGCGCACCATCCGCGTTGTTGCCTTTGGCGCAGAGGAAGTTGGTCTGCTGGGCGGGTTCGCTTATGCCAAACAACATAAAGGCGAGAGCCTCGATAATCACGTCCTCGCAACCGAATCTGATTTCGGCGCTGAGCCCCCTTATGAGGTGCTCTCCAGTGTAAGAAGCGGTAAGGCCGTTATAGAGAAGATGGCCAAGGCGCTTAACCTACCGATGTCAGACCGCGCGACAAATGGTGGTCCTGATATTGGGCCGATGTCCCGCGAAGGCGTTCCAACCATGCGCTTCCAGCAAGAAGGCACGGATTATTTCGACCTTCATCACACGCCAGATGACACCTTTGATAAAATTGATGCGGATGACATGGCTAAGAACACAGCGGCTTTCGCGACAATGATTTGGATGGCTTCTGAAGCCGAGACTAATTTTAGAGGAGATGAATAATGAAGATGAAGTTCTTACTCACAGCGGCGCTAATAGCTATGGCACCTGCGGCTCACTCTGAAACATTGATGGATGTTTATAAGCATCTACATGCCAATCCTGAGCTGTCCTCTATGGAGACAGAAACAGCCGCCTATTTGGCAAAGCGCATGAAGACGCTCGGATTTGACGTTACGGAAAATTTTGGCGGCACAGGCGTTGTCTCTGTCATGGAAAATGGCCCCGGGAAGACCATTATGATTCGCGCGGATATGGACGGCCTGCCGGTCAAGGAAAATACCGGCCTGTCATTTGCGAGCACCGTCGTCAAAAAAGACCGCTTCGGGGATGAATTGCCCGTCATGCATGCTTGCGGTCATGACATACATATGACGACCTTTTTGGGTGCGGCACGAGAACTCGTTGCGAATAAAGATTTGTGGTCAGGAACCCTCGTCATGATCTTACAGCCCGCTGAAGAAATCAGCCATGGGGCCAAAGATATGCTTAAAGCCGGGCTTTTCACTAAATTCCCGCGTCCTGATTACAATCTCGCGCTCCATGCTAATTCTGGAATGCCGGCTGGCATGGTCGGCATAACATCAGGTTACGCGCTGGCAAATGTCGACTCGGTTGATATCACGGTCAAAGGTGTTGGCGGTCATGGCGCTTATCCACAAACGACTAAAGATCCTGTTGTTTTGGCCTCGCAAATTGTTCTCGCATTGCAGACGATTGTTTCGCGTGAAGTCGCGGCTCAAGACTCTGCTGTTGTGACCGTCGGCTCAATCCACGGCGGAACGAAGCACAATATTATTGGTGAGGAAGTTAAACTCCAGCTTACGGTGCGCTCTTATTCGGATGAAACGCGCGATAAACTCCTCGCCTCAATAAAGCGCATTTCTGAAAATATGGGCCGTGTTGCGGGTCTGCCTGACGACAAACTTCCTGTTGTTGAGATTAAAGACGAATATACGCCCGCCGCATACAATAATCCTGAGCTCTCTGCCAAAGCGATGGAAACCATGGCTAAAGTCATTGGTGCAGACAATGTTATCGCCTCTGATCCTGTCATGGGCGGCGAAGACTTTGGCCGCTATGGCCGCACAGACCCCAAAATACCGGGCATGATTTACTGGTTAGGTGCCGCCGATCCTGCAGAAGTGAAAGCCGCTAGGAAGGCGGGCAAGTCAATGCCATCTCTGCACTCGCCATTTTTTAAACCCGACGCAGCAGCCGCTATTCCGGTAGGGGTGGATACAATGACAGCGACAGCTGTGAGTTTGTTTAATGAGTAATTATATAAAGCTTACTGCGTTATACTAATTGTTTGATATAACTTTCCTGTTCCCATGTTTGATGATTTTTTGCGCCGTACTAAAAACTTCTAGACATTTGCGCATATGCATATAATTGCATATCAAAATTACACGTAAGGATTACCATGTCATTGCCGCCAATCTTGCAGAACCTTGAATTGCCTATTGTGGCCGCGCCGATGTTTATCGTTTCTGGGCCTGATTTGGTTATTGCGCAGTGCAAGGCAGGTATTGTGGGGTCTTTTCCGGCGCTCAATGCGCGTCCGGCCGAAGAGCTCGAGAAATGGATTGTCCGTATCAAGCTTGAACTGGAGCAATATCAGAAAGACAATCCTGATAAAAAGGTTGCGCCTTTTGCGGTCAATCAAATCTGCCATCCATCAAATAACCGTCTTGAGCATGACACAGAGGTGTGCCGCAAACACGAAGTGCCGATTATCATAACAAGCCTACAGGCCAATCAAGATGTTTATGACGCGACTCATAGTTACGGCGGGATTATTCTTCATGACGTGGTCAATATCCGCCACTCAAAGAAAGCGCTTTCTATGGGCGCGGATGGCTTGATTGCGGTGTGTTCAGGGGCGGGCGGCCATGCAGGGCGGTTGTCGCCTTTCGCGCTCATTCCCGAAATTCGTCAGTTCCATGATGGGCCGCTTTTATTGTCGGGCTCTATCGCAACAGGTGGGTCCGTAGCCGCGGCTTTGGCGATTGGTGCAGACCTCGCTTATATTGGAACGCGTTTCATTGCGTGTAAGGAAGCCAATGCTGAAGACGGCTATAAGCAAGAGATTATCGATAGCTCTGGCGAAGACATTGTCTATTCAAGCCTCTTTACAGGTGTGCATGGTAATTATCTCAAAGGCTCTATCGAGAAAGCGGGTCTAGATCCGAACAATCTTCCGACGGCAGATAAGACCTCTATGAACTTTGGGTCTGGTGGCAACACAGATGCCAAAGCTTGGAAAGATATCTGGGGTGCAGGGCAGGGCGTTGGTTCTGTGCATGATGCGCCGTCAATGCAGGATATTGTTGACCAATTTAAAGCTGAATATTCAGAAGCCAAAGCGCGAATATAATTTAATTAGCTCTCTTTTGAAGAGTCTCCAACTCTCCTAATCGGTGTGTAATTAAATAAATTGCTTCATTGCCAGTTCATTAGCAATCCGTTAAACGCTGACTACGAGTCTGTTAACTATGACGGACTTGCCTAATTTCTATGGAGGAAGAATATGAGAGCGAATTGGTTCAAGGGGATTGTCATCCTCGCCATACTGTCTCTCTTGTGGGCACTGTTTACCGCACCAAATCGATCAAAGTCTATGGGTGAAGATATCCAAAGCGCTTTATCGACAGCTGGTTTTACAGAAACACAAGTTGATATGAATGGTAACGTCGCCACACTGACAGGTGAAGCTGCAAGTGATGCGACAAAGAGTGAAATTGGTAGAGTCGCGGCTGAAACCAAATGTTCCAAATGCGATGATAAGAAGACATGGCATGAAGTGAAAAACGATATGACGGTTACGCAGGCACCAACAGTGCCGACGCAATCGCCCTACACGTTTTCAGCGGTTAAAAGTCCAGACGGAACTGTTGTTCTAAACGGTTGGGTTCAAAATGCAGACCAACGTGATCGCGTTCTTGCAAGAGCCAAGGCCGCTTATGGAACAGTTACAGATCGCCGCGTGCGTGTTGCGCAGGGCGCTCCTAATGCTGATTGGGAAAATGTTCTGAATCAAAATATCGATGATTTGAAACTTTTGGACGTCGGACGTTTCACTATGCGTGATGCCAGTTCAGAAATTACGGGTAAGACCTTTGTGTCGGACATTCGTGATGCTGTAACGTCCCGCGCAGCTAGCCTGTCCGGTTATGAAGGAACGGCAAACATTACAGTCGAAGCGCCAGTTGGCCAAATTACCTCGATTGATGTGTGTCAGTCGCTTTTAAATGAATTGAAGCGTGGCAAGAAAATTAACTTTGCCTATGACAAAGCTGAAATCAGAGGAGCTGAGAGTTTTGATTTGCTAAATTCTCTGGCATCAGCTGCAAATCAGTGTTCAGCCTTCAAAATCAATATTCAAGGTCATACGGACTCAGATGGTTCTGATGATTACAATCAACGCCTTTCCGAAGCGCGTGCGAATCTTGTTGTTGCCTTTCTTTCTGAGAATGGCGTCGAAATAAGCCGTATGAGCGCAACAGGTTTTGGTGAAACACAACCCATCGCTGACAACACGACAGATGAGGGCAAGGCCCGTAACCGTCGTATCGAATTCATCGTGACAGAGTCCGAGTAAGGAGACAAAAATGTTAAATAATCTATTAAGTTACACCGCGTGTTTTGGATGGTTAATACCCTTCCTTTTCGGCCTCTTAGGCCTTTTATTGGGATGGCTACTGTTCCGTGGTAAGAAACAAGTTGGAGATCTCTCTGTAGAAGGTGAAGGTGCATTGCGCGCTGAAGCTGACAGTCTTCGTGCTCGCGTTCAAGAGCTCGAAGGTCGTGTTTCTACACGCGATACTGAAGTCTCTGGTCTTAAAGCTAAGCTTGCAACGGCTGCTGCGGCGACTGTTGCCGGCGGTGCCGCTGTTGCGGCAACAAAAGGTGATGATGACGAAACATATGCGCTTGAGTGGCGTAATCGTTATCTTGCGGCCCGCGTGAAATATCTTGAAGGCCGTGTGGCTGAAGCCCCTAAGAAAAAAGCGGCTCCTAAGAAGAAAGCGGCTCCTAAGCCGAAGCCAAAGCCTAAAAAGAAGCCAAAAGCAAAAGCGGCGCCTAAGCCAAAAGTGCTTTATACAGATGGCCCAACAGACGGTAAGCCTGATGATTTGAAACTTATCAAAGGTATCGGACCAAAGTTTGAGAAAGATCTCAACGGCAAGGGTGTTTACTACTTCCGCCAGATCGCAGCTTGGAAAGCTTCTGATGTCAAAATGGTTGAAGGCGTTATCGACTCCTTCCCAGGCCGCATTGGTCGTGACGAGTGGATCAAGCAAGCTAAAGGTCTTTCAAAAGGTGCTGCTCCGCGTAAGATGAAAGCGGCTCCGTCAAAGGGTAAGAAAAAGCCTGGACCTAAGCCTGGCTCAAAACGCGGTAACCTGACAGCTTCAGGAACTGTGCGTAAAAAGCCTGGACCAAAATCTGGTTCAAAGCGTAGCGAAACGACTAAAATGACTGACGCTGAAGCTAAGTTTGAGAAATACTTCACTAACGTGAAAAAGTATGACTCACGTGCTAAGCGCGACGTTGTTAAGAACATAGTCAACTATTGCGGTATCGCTCTTAGAACACGTGATGGATCATTGGTCGCTTGTTCAGACGAGTCTGAAAAAGATACCATTGCAAAAGGTTTTGCAACGAAGAAGCTTGGACTTACATCAGGCCAAGACAAGCTTGTTTCAGATGTGTGTACACAAATGAAGCCGGATCGTTTCAAGAACCGCGTGACGTTCTATTACCTCGCCGCGAAGAAGGCCGGGAAACTGGACATCTTCGGAGGTTAATCCTCGCGAAAAGCTTTTGAAAAACCCGTCTTTATGGCGGGTTTTTTTATGTCTGTGCTTGGTCTGGCGTTGGGCTGTTATAGTGATGCCATGCTTATAGATGCGCCTCAGCATAATCTTTTGGATTGGGTTTGGCCCCACTTCACCACATCGGAAATATCCTGCCGCCATTGCGGGGAGCTTTATCTTTGGCCTGATTTTATGAACCGCTTGGAGGAGGCCCGTCATCGTGCGGGCCGCGCGTTTCATATTCTCTCAGCGCATCGCTGTAGTTTGCATAATGCGCGTGTCGGCGGCGCGCCGCTTTCGCAACATCTGCGCATTGCCGCAGATATCTCTCTTCACGGCCACAATAAAGCGGCACTGCTGCAAGCTTGCCAAAGCGCAGGCTTTACGGGGTTTGGTTACTACACAACATTTCTTCACATTGATCTCGGACGCTCGCGGCATTGGTTCGGCGGGCAGAAAGCGAAAGACTTATGGCAGACCTACTTGGATTAGGCTTGGACGCGGCTGCAGGCGGCTTATTTGGTATTGTCGGCACAGCGCTGGGACGCGCGGCCGGTTACTTTGAACGCAGGCAAGCTTTCAAGCATGAAGTTGAGCGCTGGTCACATGAATATAAGCTTCATGAATTACAGATGGCCGCCAATCAACAAGAGGCCGAGTTGGAATTGGCCATAGCCGCGCAGCAAGGCTCTTGGAAAGGACTTGAAGAGTCCATCAAAGCCGAAGCCGCGATAGGCGAGGCAAGCAAGTGGGTTATCAATCTATTGCGGCTGGTCAGGCCGGTCTTGACTATATTGCTCTGGCTCATCACAGGATGGATATTCGCCGTGACCCAAGAGGGCTCCATCGTAGAAGCGGCCGTCTTTGCGGCTACAGCGGCGACATTGTGGTGGTTCGGGGACCGGGCACCTAAACCCATAAATCTCAAACCCTAACTTTTGACGGCAACACCTTCGAGAATATTTGAAATACCTATACCGATTAATAGGATTAAAATCAGCATCATTATGAATGTGTATATTGCGCCGACCCCATAGCTGGTTAAAAAGGTTTTGAACCAGCCGCGCCCAAACATACGTTTGGCTGATAGAGGCAAGTAAACCAACAATATGGCTGTGTAGACCCAAAGCAGGCCTTTTATGGGTGTCAGTTGGACGAGCAGTATAAATACGAAAAGCAGTAGGAATGAGAAGGCGTGAATATAGGCGGCATGCACAAGGTGATCAAAGAGCATCGCCCGCTCTTTTCCGCGAATAAATATTGCGCCCATCAACATCGAAAAGGGCATCATCACGAACATGATGCGCGGTAAATATCTGCTGATAGGGGCATTAATCCGCTCAGGATTACGCAGTCCGATAAGCGCCGCTTCTCTAAACCCTTCATTATTCAACGTCATTTTTCGTCCGACGGCATCTGTAATCTGGATATTATCATCGTCATTATTTGCGTCTTGTGTTTCTGATGTTACAGAATCCGCGTCATCCTCAGGAGCATTTTTTTCATTATTGTAGTCCTCAATTTTCTTGTCTAAGGTTTCAATACGCTTCCTCATGGGCGGCAGGGCTCGGCTCATTCCAGACTTGGCATATTTGTTATTTGCATTAGCAATTTGGGTTTCCATCTTTTCTATTTCATTTTCTGCGCGCGCTTTTTCCGCTTTTAATTCCTCCAAAGTCTTATCTGAGTTATCATTAGTGAAATTTAGAAATTCATCCTCGAAAGCTAAAATGGCCTCGTCGGAAATTGCGCTCTTTATCGTCTTCTTTCGTTCAAGAAAGAAGATTTGCGGCGAAAGCTTCATTTCTCCAATTTCGACTTGAGCAACTGAGTTCTCCGCGGCCTTGGGGCCAAAGGCGATAAGTTGTGTCCCTGACAAAGCGACATATCCAAACAACAATAGCGACGTCGCTAAATATAGCCTTATAGGGGATGTCCATTTTTGCCTTTTACCATCGGAAAACTCTCGTGCCATTTGACCCGGCTTGAAAATCAGGCTTCTAAGGCTCCGCCAAATGCGGCCTTCCAAGGCTGTCAGGGATGAGAATAATTCAGCCCCAAGGGACCAGATTGATCGGCGGTAATTGTCATTTTTGTTCCCGCAAGCATAACAGTAAACGCCGCTCATGGACTCACCGCAGGAAAAACAATTCAGGCTTTGGTTAGAGTTGGGAATAGAGTCCGAGTCCAAAAGCCCCACGCTGTCTAAATCAACTGTTTCTGTATCGCTCATAAATTCACCCTCTAAATTTTTATGACACACAGATGCTAGAAAGAAAATATGCAACAAATTGCATATTAAGCTTTTCCCGCTTGTTTTGCCTTGCTATGACAGCGTCATGTTTAAAAACCAATCTATCGCCGTGACCGGCGCAAGCGGCGGTATCGGAAGAGCCATCGCTGAGATGTTTATTGCTGAAGGGGCCAAGGTCGCCATTAGTGACTTGCAAACGCCCTCCAAGACAGCGGCAGAAATTGGCGCCGTCGCCTTTGCCTGTGATGTTTCCAGTGATGACGCCGTTCAAAGCTTTGCGGATATGGCCGAGGCCGCCAACGGCCCGATTGATATTTTTGTCTCAAATGCAGGTGTGGGTTTTGGGGACCCGAAGCATGCGGCAGGCGCCAGCAATAAGAATTGGGAGCTAAGCTGGAAGGTCAATGTAATGTCCAGCGTCTATGCGGCGCGGGCTCTATTGCCTCAAATGCAGCAACGCGGATCAGGCCGTTTTGTTATTACAGCCTCTGCTGCAGGATTGCTCGCTCAGGTCGGAAGCTCGTCTTACACAGCGACTAAACATGCTGCTGTTGGATTTGCAGAAAGCCTGGCCATTCGTCATTGGGATGAGGGTATCAAAACCCATTGTATCTGCCCGCAATATGTCCGCACCAACATGACTAAAGGCATGGACATGGCTGAAGGGCATCAAGACGGCCTTATAGAGCCCTCTGATGTGGCCGCGGCGCTGAAGCTTGCCATTAAGGAAGATCGCTTCATGGTGCTCTCACACCCTGTAGTAGGCGAGTATTTCAAGAATAAAGCTATGGATTATGAGCGCTATATCCATGGCATGAATAAGCTGAAACAAAAGTTGGGTAATGACCAGCTTCCTTCATAGGAGAGATAAAGTGGCACGTTTTGATTTAACCGGAAAAGTAGCCCTTATTGCAGGCGCGAGCCGGGGTATTGGTGAAGCCATAGCGCACGGATTTGCTGAACACGGCGCGACTGTTATTTGCTCTAGCCGTAAGCAAGCGGATTGCGAGAAAGTGGCCGAAGCCATTCGCGCGAAAGGCGGTAAAGCTGTCTCTGCCGAGCTTCATCTGGGGGAGCTGTCGCACCACGATAGAGCCTTAGCGATGATTGAAAAAGAATTTGGCCGTCTGGATATCCTTATCAATAACGGCGCTACTAATCCCTACTTTGGTCCGGCACATGAAGCGCCTGAATCGGCTTATGACAAGACATGGGAGGTCAATGTTAAAGGCCCATATTTCCTCTCGGCAAAATCTATTCCGCTTATGCTCAAGGGCGGCGGCGGCTCTATCGTCAATGTGGCGTCTGTGGATGGCATTCAGCCCGGCAAGGGCCGCGTGATTTACGGCATGACCAAAGCGGCTGTCATCAATATGACCAAGGGCATGGCCAAGGAATATGGAAATCATGGTATTCGCGTAAATGCGCTTCTGCCCGGCTTTACAGATACGAAGATTGCAGCGGCGCTAAAAGCGGACCCGAAAATGCAAGACTACATGGATAATAACCTGGCAATTTCGCGTATGGCTCAGCCTGAAGAAATGGTTGGCTCCGTGCTTTACATGGTCTCCGACGAAGCCAGCTATTTCACAGGGCAGGGCATGGTTGTCGATGGCGGGGCTATCATTTAAATGAATAGCGAGAATCCGACAGTTGAGGTTCGTAAGGGCGAAGAATTAGATATTCCGCAGGTTGATGCTGTTTTAAAAGTCGCTTTGCCGGGACTTACGGGCCAGCCTGTCGTCAAGCAATACGCGTCTGGTGCCTCGAATTTGACCTATGCTTTGGACTATCCTGAAAGACGGATGGTGCTACGCCGTCCGCCATTTGGGGATAAGCCTAAATCCGGTCACGACATGCATCGAGAGTATAAGGTTATGACAGCCCTGAAAGGGCATATCCCTGTTCCCAACACACTTTACTACACGGATGACGAAGCCATCATAGGCGCTGAATTTTATGTCATGGACCGCTCAGAGGGTCATCTTATCCATACTGAAATTCCTGCGGATTGGAATTGGACAGCCAAAGAAGGACGTCAGCTTTGTGAGAACTTTTTTCAAACGCTCGTTGATTTACACACCGTGGATTACAATGCTGCAGGGCTCGGTGATTTTGGAAAACCCGAGGGCTATGTCAGCCGCCAGATATTAGGCTGGAACCGCCGTTGGGGGAAAGCTTGGACTGAGGATATCGAGAAGTTCAAAGACGTTCAGCAATGGCTCGTCGATAATATGCCAGAGACTGAACGCGGCGCGGCGGTTATTCACGGCGATTACCGCATTGATAATTGTATCCTCAAACAGGATGATCCCACTCAAATTGAAGCATTGCTCGATTGGGAAATTTCGGCGCTAGGCGACCCGATGATGGATTTAGGCAACACGCTTGCCTATTGGATTGAAGCGGGCGATCCCGATTTTATGAAAATGACGGTGCGTCAGCCAAGCCAAGCAGCAGGCATGATGACGCGCCAAGAGATTTTGGACTTTTATGCTGAGAACACAGGCGCAGATGTTTCAGGCTTCCAGTTCTACTATGTTTACGGCATTTGGCGATTAGCGGTGATTATTCAGCAAATCTACGCGCGTTACTATCGCGGTCAAAATGATAATCCGCGGTTCAAACCTTACGGAGAAATGACAGCTGCGCTCGGAAATTTGGCGCGCTATAAAATTAAATCAGGCACACTTTAAGAATAATAAGAAGGAAGAAAACATGTCATCAATGGATCTTGGAATGAGCGATAAGGTCGCTCCGCTTGTCGAAAAAATAAGAGACTTTACACGCAATTTTGTTGCACCGCTAAATGAGGAATTTGACTCGCTTATCGGCACAGGTCCCAATGGGCGTTTTAGTTATTCTAAGCGCCAAACTGAAATACTGGATATAATGAAAACCGAAGCCCGCAAGCGCGGCCTTTGGAATTTCTGGCTGACGGATTCTGAGGAAGGCTACGGCCTGTCAACGGTTGAATATGCCTATGTCGCCGAAGAGCTGGGCTGGGTTCATATGGCCTCTGAGGCCATGAATTGTTCGGCGCCCGATACAGGTAACATGGAAGTTCTAGAACGCTATGGCACGCCAGAGCACAAAGAGAAGTGGCTCAAGCCGCTCCTCGAAGGTAAAATCCGTTCGGCTTATTTGATGACAGAACCTGATGTGGCGTCTTCAGATGCAACAAACCTTGAATTTTCTGCTGTCAAAGATGGCGATGAGTGGGTCTTAAATGGCGAGAAATACTGGTCATCCGGGGCGGGTGATCCACGCTGCAAAGTTTTCATTCTGATGGCGAAAACACCTAGTGAAGAGCGTTCCAAGCATCAACAACACTCCATGTTTGTGGTAGATGCCGAACTGCCAGGCTATGAAGTTCTGCGCCCTATGATGGTCTTTGGCCATGATGATGCGCCTCATGGTCATATGCATGTCCGCTTTACGGATGTGCGTATTCCTGCTGATGCCTTGCTAATCCGCGAGGGCGCGGGCTTTGAAGTTTCGCAAGGCCGCCTTGGGCCAGGCCGTATTCATCATTGTATGCGCTCAATCGGTCAGGCTGAGAAAGCGCTTGAATTGCTATGTAAGCGGTCATTAGAGCGCGAAGCTTTTGGTAAGCAACTCGCTTTTCTTGGAGCTAACTTTGATATCATCGCCGAAGCGCGCATTAAGATTGAACAAGCCCGTCTGCTTTGTCTCAAAGCGGCTTGGGCTATGGACACGATGTCTAAGCGCGATGCCGCGCCGTGGATTTCCATGATTAAGGTCGAAGCGCCTCGCATGTCCCTCAAGGTGATTGATGAAGCTATGCAAATCTATGGCGGAACAGGTATTTCGCAGGACACGCCGCTTTCCGGCATGTGGCAAGGTCAGCGCACGCTGCGCTTTGCTGATGGCCCCGATTCTGTCCATCGCCGCCAGGTTGCGCGTAAAGAGCTTCGCGGATATACAAACCAAAAAATCTAGGGAAGTATTATGCCAAGTTTTGATGTCGTCTCCGAAGCCGATATGGCCGAAGTTGATAATGCCATTCAAAATGTGACGCGCGAAATTTCTGTGCGTTATGATTTTAAAGGCTCTAAATCGAGCGTTGAGAGCAGTGACGGCATGATAAAAGTCTTTGCTGATGATGATCTAAAGCTCAAGCAAATGCACGAAATCCTGCGCGGTCAGTTACATAAGCGCGGCATTGAACCGGGGCAGTTGGATTATCAGAAAGTTGAAGCTGCGGCTGGGCAATCCGTGCGGCAAAATATCCTGGTTAAAAATGGCATTGAAAAAGAGTTGGCCAAGAAAATCGTCAAAGAAATCAAAGGCGCTAAGATGAAAGTTCAAGTCGCCATCCAAGGCGATGAGTTGCGGGTCACAGGCAAAAAGCGCGATGATTTACAGGGCGCTATCCAGTTTATTAAAGACTTAAAACTGGAGCTTCCAATGCAATTCAAGAACTTCCGCGACTAGCTTTAAATGTCTGGAACACTTGTAAGTGTCCCAGACAGTCCCATCTCTAATGGAACATTATGTTTTAGGGAGAGGGATATGCCGCAAGTTTCAGACATCATCAAAGGCGGGGTCATATTAGCCGGCGCGTATTTCGTCATGTGGCTGATTTTTATCAAGCCGCATAGCTATGATTGGCAAGCCGCAGGCCAGACGCAGGGAACCGTTAAAACCCTGATGTCCAATTCCAAGGTGATTGGAAAACCGTTATAAATGCGGTTGTGACGTTGGAGAATGGCCGCCAGACCATTATTGCGGTACAGCTTAAGAGTGATGTTCGCAAAGGCGACAGTGTCGTGCTTTTGGTAGAGCAAGATGCCGCGAACAGCTCTAGAAAGCGCTACAATTATTTCAAGGAAGTCGATCAATAAATGGGGCCTTTATCGCCGCTGAAAAGTGAATTCCAGACTATCCCCAGGTTGAGCATTTAAAGCTATAAAATCTTTGTTTTTTTGGCGAAGCCAAACATAAAGAGCTTGCTCAGCTTCATCTGCTATCGCTGCATCAACGCAGTTCAGCCATGCCAAGTCCTCTACGCTTCCGCCTTCAACGAGAGTAAATGACATCGAGCATTGATTGATACCGCCGTCAGTGTTTCCTTGCGCCGATGTTCCACTGTCTCCCCGGCTATAAGCTGAGCTTTGCTGTCCTTGGGGTTTTCCCTGGATGCCTGTATTTACTAAAATCTCCGAGGCTACGAATATGGCTGGAGGGGCTTTTGAATTAATTTTTGGCTTCAATGGATTTATAATAGCTTGAATAGAGGCATTGGTCGGCGTGATAGCTGGACGTTTGCGAGCGAAATTTGTTTTCTTTGGAGGAGATGGAGGGGCTTCTTCTGATTTTTTAAGTTCTGGCCTCAATTTTATGTCCTGCTTAGTTAGGATTTCAGGTTTTAGCTTTTTGATTGTTTCATACTCGCGGGCTCTTTCGTCTTTTGGCGGTGTATAATTTGAACGAGTAAGCAATGTCATAAATATAAAGAGGCATATCGTAATAAGGGTTGCGCCAAATGCACTTCCAATAAACCTGATATATGTTGCTTTCATTACCTTAACGCTCAAAGGCGACTTCGCCGTTTACAATCGTCATGACGGGTTTAGCCGTTAGGATATCTGGTCCATTTGCCGTCATGATATCTGTCTCGAGTACTGTGAAGTCGGCAGCTTTACCAACCTCAATCGTGCCTAAGCTGTCTTCCTCAAAGGAGGCGTAGGCTGGCCAGACCGTAAACATCTTTAAAGCCTCCTGGGGCGTAACCCTCTCTTTTGGATACCACGCATCATTGGAATAGCCGTCTAGGCCTTTTCGGACAGTAGCCGCGTAGAATTCTATCCGCGGATCGCCGACTTCGACAGGCGCATCAGACCCGCCTACAATAATTGCGCCGCTATCGATAAGGCTGCGCCAAGCATAGCCGCCGGCAAGACGCTCTTTCCCGAGCCTGTCCACAGCAAAATACAAATCGCCAATGGCGTGTGATGGCTGCATAGAAGGGATAATGCCATATTCTGCAAATAGAGGAATATCGTTCAAATTCACAATCTGGCTGTGTTCAATCCGCCAGCGTGGATCAGGAATCGCCCGGTCGGAGCGCGGAATGGCATCAAAGGCGTCTTTATACCATCTGAGCACTTCGCGATTGCCACGATCCCCGATGGCATGAATATTTACCTGCGTACCGTTGCGCAAAGCTGCCCTTAATATCGACTCGGCCTGTTCTTCTTTAAGCGTCATAAGGCCTTTATTACCTTCATCATCGGAATAAGGGGCAAGCAGGGCTGCGCCGCGAGACCCAAGCGCCCCATCGGCATAAAGCTTGATCGCGCGGGTCGTAACCAATGGATTTTCATCAGCTGATTGTGACGTCATTGACGGCATGTTTTTATGATCAAGAAGGTCTATCGAATTATAAACTCGAATTTTAATTTTGCCCTCAGAGGCGAGACGGTTGATGAGCGGGATGTCAGTAGGGTTGACGGACATAGAATGGATATTTGTCCAGCCGCGAGAGGCATAAAGCTCTGCCCCTTTAATATAAGCTTCTTCTCTACGGGCGTCCGTAAGTTCAGGCATAAGGCTGTCAACAAGCTTTGCGGCATTATCAATCAACATACCCGTAGGTTCATTCTTCCCGCGTCTCGGTTCCGCTTTGCCATTTCGGTTGATAGCGCCGCCAAAAGGCGACTTCGTTTGCGCTGTTATTTTCGCAAGCTCCAAAGCCTTGGAATTAACAACAACAGCATGCCCATCAGCGCGTTCAAGAATAACGGGGTGGTCAGTAGTAACCTGATCAAGGTCATAGCGATTAGGAAAGCGTTTTTCCGGCCAATGGGTTTCAATCCAGCCGCGGCCATAGATAGTTTCGCCTTTAGGTGTTTCTTTGACAATGGCGGCGAGACGAGATTGAAGGTCTTTGACGGATTTCGTGCCCTCTAAATTAAGAGTCATTTCACGCAACCCAATACCGAGAAGGTGACCATGTCCGTCGGTTAGGCCGGGATACATGGCTGCACCGTTAAGATTAACTTCGCGGCGGGCTTCGCCCGTATTAGATTTACACCAATCACCCTGCGCGCGTCCTGCATAGGCAATTTTGCCGTTCTTTACGGCAACAGCCTCTATAAGAGGAGATGAGTCGATGGCTGTGTAGATGGAACCACCCGAGATACACCAGTCATTCTCACTGATTTCAGGTGTAACAGCGGTCTTTCCACAGGCGGCGAATAGCAGAACAGTGGCAGACAGCCATAAATGTTTTTTGATCATTTAAGATACCCGTAATTTCCGGGTAGCTTAGCGCTAACTTAGCCAAAAGCTAGGCAGATTTAAGAAATTCTTGCGATTGCGTGCCAATAGACAAAACATTGTCAAAGGCTTTCAGTAAGTCGACAAGCTTTACAGGTTTTGGAAGCGCATCATCCATTCCGATATTCTTACACAGGCGTATCTGTTGATATTGCGGATCCGCTGTGAGGGCGATAATCAGAACGTCTGACCAGCTTTCATTACTGCTACGAATAGCTAATGTGGCCTCAATACCATCCATGACTGGCATATGAATATCCATAAGAACAATATCAATGGGTGTTGTTTTTAAGGCTTCAATGGCTTCTTGCCCGTTATTGGCGATGTGTATCTCGCCAACGAGGGTTTCAAGCAGCGATGTGACAACCATATGATTTGTGGAATTGTCATCAACAACCAGAATGCTCAGCTGTGAATAATTCGTTGGTTCTGGCTTAGCGTCTTCGAGTAATTGATTGACTAAAGATCCGCTATTATGCTGAATAGGTTCTGCTTTAGAGTTAGCGATAGGTAGGGTGAGGGCAAAAACAGTGCCTTTACCACTTTCGGAGCGCAGGTTGATAGAGCCGCCCATAGATTCGATAATTTCTTTTGTAATCGTCATGCCTAGGCCTGTGCCGCCAAATCGCCGCGCGATGGATTTGTCAGCTTGAGTATAAGCTTTGAAAATTTGCTTTTGTTGTTCAAGCGTCATGCCGATGCCGTTATCTTTAACAGCCAGAACAAGGCGAGGGGGATAACCCTCTTTTTTAACTGTCGTCAGAATGACACTGATCTCGCCATTGGGCGTGAATTTAATCGCATTTGACAAGAGGTTGTTCAAACATTGCTCGTAACGAAAATGATCAAAAGTAATAATGTCCGGCACGGATTCATCAATTTTATAAGACAAGTTTATATTGTTCTTTAAGGCCTTATGCTCCCATAAACGCACGACATTATCGACAGATTTAGCAGGACTGGCAGGGTTGAGTTCCAAAGTCAGCTTTTCTGCATTGAGTTTCGTATGATTGAGCGTTTCATCAACGATACGTAAAATCTTTTCAGCAGATGATTGTATAAGTTCAAGCTTTGGGTTTATTGCCTCATCAGCATGATGATGAATAAGAGCGTCAGCAATTCCGATGACCCCGTTCATAGGGGTACGAACTTCGTGACTTAGTCGCGCTAAAAAGTCGTTTTTAATTTTTAGGGATTTTTCGGCTTCTTCTTTGGCCTTTCGAAGAGCATCATTTGTTTCAAGTTGTCTTGTGATGTCTTCGAAAAAAATGGTGAAGTTTAAAACTTTGCCAGTATCGGAAAGTTGAGGTTTGGCTTTCCAACGCAGCCACATAGAGTCGCCATTGCCGGTCGTAATACGGCACGTGTGCTTCCATTCTTTTCCGTGTTCTATACCATATTCCCAGACACGCCTGGCGCCCTCTACATCATCAGGGTGGATAATAGAAAATACACCTTCCTTGCGCGCACGGTCTATCTGTCTGTTCGATAAGTGGCTCTCAAGGTAATCACCATGCATAGAAAATTCTTTGGTTTCGCAATTATAGTACCAATACCCAGCACCGCCTGAGGAGAGAGCCGTTTCCAAGACTTGTGATTTATGCTCTTCTTTAGTGATATCTTTCGAGATAAGGAGAAACTTGCCATTACTGTCATGTTTTTGAGAGACAAATATGCGCCGTCCTGATGGCATTGTAAGTTTTAGTTCGGCTGTATCACTATCAGTATGTAATATTTGATTATTCACAATATTTGTGACGTGGCTAATAAAACTTTGGGTTTCACCAGCGCCAAAGTCTCCACGATCGGCCATATGTGTCAGAAAATCTTCATATCGCGCACCGGCTGAGAAGATGCCCTTAGCGATTTCAAAATGTTTAGCGGCTATGCCGTTATGAAATTCAAGGCCCAATCTTTCGCTGAAGAGTATGATGCCTAATCCTGAAATTTCACTCACGCGAGACAACCAATAATAGCTGTCTTTAGAAAACTCAGCAGATGGTAATTCTGATGTGAGAATATGCGATTCGGACATTATTTTGTTCCAGCCTTTTTAAATCCCACGCATGACCGGTAACGGTAAAACACAAACATGGAGTTAACAAAACTAAAGTTGTAAATGAAGAAAAAGTTTGGGCTGTAGGAGTTACCTTGTCAAAGACGTAAAATTGCGTCAACCTGTTTACAGGTAAGCCAACATCTTTATTGAACTCGGACACAGCCTATGAACACCCCATTAGAACATCCTGCCGCGCCTTTTGGTCATGACCATGGCCCTATGCTCACAGGCCCCTTTGCGCCAGTCTTGCAGGAAGAGGTGCTTACGGATTTGATCGTTGAGGGCCGCATCCCCACAGATTTAAACGGCGTTTACCTGCGCAATGGGCCTAATCCGCGCTTCAAACCTAAAGGGCTGTATCATCCATTTGATGGTGACGGCATGATACATGCGGCGCAATTTAAAAATGGACTGCTAATCTACCGCAATAAATGGGTGCGCACAGAAGGCTGGCTTGCCAATGAAAAACACGGTGAAGAAACCCATTGGGGCATTCATTCAACACTGAAAGGCCGAGACGATATGCCTATGGCCGACTCTGCCAATACCGATATTGTTGGCCACGCAGGCAAAGCGGTCGCAACGTGGTATTTGGCGGGTAAAGCGCATCTCATTGATCCTATAACGCTTGAAACGACTGAGACGGCTGATTACGGCGCGCATGGCAAAGGGCAAGGTGTCTCTGCCCATCCCAAAGTCGATGAAGCCACAGGCGAAATGATGTTTTTTGACTATTTCGACCACGCGCCCTTCATGGCTTACGGCGTTGTCGATAAGAGCGGCAAGGTTGTTCACCATGTGCCAATTGAGCTTCCCGGTAACCGCTTGCCGCATGATATGGGTATTTCTGAAAATTACTCAATTTTGCATGACCTTCCTGTTTATCATGACGAAGACGCGCTGGCCGCGGGCCGTCATAAAATCCGATTTAATGCGTCTATGAAATCGCGTTTCGGGGTTATTCCGCGCTATGGAAAATCAAGCGAAATCAAATGGTTCGAGTTCTCTCCTTGTTTCATGTATCATGTTATTAATTGCTGGGAAGAGGGCGATGAGGTCGTCATGACAGCCTGCCGCTTCATGCCTGTGACGGATGCTGACGGCAAGATTGATGAGCGTGCCACGGCAAAATTGATTGCGCATCTTGGTATGAACGCAAGGCTTTGGTGTTACCGTATGAATATGAAAACGGGTGAGGGATCCGAGGAATGCCTCAACGCGGATCATAATTGCGAATTTCCAAGCTTTAATACATCCTTTGCGGGGCGCCGGTCGAAATTCGCTTATCTAGTCGATCATAATCCTAAAACGCTGCATTGGACGGGCATTCGTAAGTTCAACATAGATACCGGCGAGAGCCTGGGAGGTTGGACAGATGGACCTGAGCATTGCTGGTATAGCGAGCCTTGGTTTGCGCCCGCAGATAATCCAAAAAGCGAAGACCATGGCTATGTCATCGCTTTTATGTGGAATGATAATTCAAAAGTACAAGAGCTACAGGTTTTCGACGCGCAGAGTATCAGCGCTGGCCCTGTTGCACGCGTGAAAATTCCCCACGCCATTCCAGTAGGCTTCCACGCCTGCTGGATGAAGCCAAGCCAAATTGAAAATTGGAATGAGGCTTTATAGACAGTAGGTAGAATGCGAGAAACTGGTGCCGCGAGGGAGAATTGAACTCCCGACCTCATCATTACCAATGATGCGCTCTACCCCTGAGCTACCGCGGCGTTTTAAAGCTGTCTTAAAGCTTTTAATCAGAAGGGCTTACTATTCAAAACTACCTACCTGCGCAAGCCATAAGAGCTTGGAATTTTCAGTTTGTTAGAGAGGTTGTTTTGTCATGATAAGTTGTTTTCAAAGAGAGCTGAACGCCCTATATAAAACGGGATGAGTGATAAGAAGCCTAAAATATTGACGCGCGAAGAACGCCTGGCGGCCAGTCTTCGTGCAAACCTGCGCCGCCGCAAAGCTGTGGCCCGTAAGAAGCCTATCCCCAAAAATACACCAGATAAATCCTAAGCCGTGACGGTGCGTGACATTGTGGCAGGTAATGCCCTAAGACAGCCCAAGAAAAGACGGATTGATTCCGCAGCTTACGCTTTTGCGTAGAGGATAATATGGACAAGATAGTTATTGAAGGCGGCTTTCCGCTCAACGGCGAGATTAGTATTAGCGGGGCGAAGAACTCTGCTATTAAATTGATGGCCGTATGTTTGCTCACGGATCAACCCGTTAAACTGACCAATATGCCGCGCTTGCGCGATACCCGCTCTATGGCGGGTCTGCTCGAACATTTGGGCGCTAAAGTTGACGCGGGTAAGGGTGACGAAATGTTGCTCCATATCGAAAAGTTGAGCTCCACAACGGCGCCTTATGATTTAGTGCGTAAGATGCGCGCGAGCTTTAACGTGCTGGGCCCGCTCATTGCGAGAAATGGCTCTGCGAAGGTGTCACTCCCAGGCGGCTGCGCTATTGGTGCGCGGCCCGTCGATTTGCACCTGAAAGCGATGGAGAGCTTTGGCGTCAAGATTAAGCTTGAAGAGGGCTATGTCATTGCCTCGGCCAAAGGCGGGCTGAAAGGCGCTGAAATTACGTTCCCGTTTATATCGGTAGGAGCCACAGAGCATGCTTTGCTGACAGCCGTTCTGGCTAAAGGCGAAACCATTTTGAACAACGCCGCACGCGAGCCAGAGATCATTGACTTGGCCAATTGCCTCAATGCGATGGGCGCGAAAATATTCGGCGCGGGGCGTTCTCAGATTACCGTTACGGGCGTGTCTAAACTCTCTGGTGTCAAGCACGCCGTAGTGCCTGACCGTATCGAGGCGGGGACTTACGCCCTTGCTGCGGCAACCGTGGGCGGCTCTGTCAGATTGACCAACATTCGCGCTGATCATTTGGGCTCACTCTGGCCGCTGATTGCGCAAGCGGGTGCTAAGGTTAGTCTTGACGAAACCACAGTCCTGATTGAACGCGGGGGCGGGCGCCTCAAAGCCGTTGATATGGAAACGCAGGCTTATCCCGGCTTCCCAACAGATTTACAGGCGCAATTTATGGCGATGATGTGTTTGGCTGACGGAACGTCCATTATCCGTGAGAATATCTTTGAAAACCGTTTCATGCATTGCCCTGAGCTGTCCCGCATGGGGGCTGACATTGATGTGCGCGGCCGCGAGGCGATTGTGCGCGGCGTGAAAGAGCTTAAAGGCGCGCCTGTCATGGCGACAGACCTTCGTGCCTCGGCGTCTCTTATCGCGGCAGGCATGGCGGCTCGCGGAGAAACGCATGTTGGGCGCGTTTATCACCTTGACCGCGGCTTTGAACGCATTGAAATAAAGCTTGGACAATGCGGCGCGAGAATACGCCGCGAAAAAGAGTAAGAGACTATGACGAAACTCCGCTTACGCGCTGAGACACAAGCTGATCTGCAAATCATCGCGGCTGCGGTGCAGGATGCTATCCTGCGCGTAGGCGAGATCAATTATGATTTACGCGGACGCTCACTGACGTTGCGCATGACCCGCTTTCAGCATGAAAGTGATAAGGCCGCCCGCGCTCAATCCGGCATTCGTTTTGACAGCGTCTTAGGTGTTCGCACACGCGGCATAGACCGTTCTGACCCCGAAGCGATGGCGGTGCTGCTGAATGTGGCTTTTGAGGAAGCAGATAAACCAGCGGGAATCGTGACCCTCATTTTTGCCGGCGGCGGCGAGCTTCAAGCTGAAGTCGAATGTCTAGACGCTATTCTGGCCGATGTCACCGACGCCCGCGACACTGATAAATTGCCACTTCACCCCGAATGAGTGATGACACCCATATCGAAAACGACCATTACATCGTCGAGTTAAATATCGACGCCGATAGCTTGCCTGTGACGAATGTCGAGATGCAGCATGAGCGCCGCGTCGCGATTTTTGATTTACTCGAAGAAAACGGCTTTCGTCCGCTGGACAGCGAGAAAGGGCCTTACCTTGTGAACCTGACCCTGCGAGATGGTTCTCGCCTTGATTTTGAAGTTAAGCGCAGCACGGGCACCGACATCGGAACCTATACCCTATCAATGACCCCGTTTCGGCGCATCGTTAAAGACTACTTCCTGATTTGCGAGAGTTATCACAATGCTATTCGCACCGCGACCTCTGCCCGCATTGAAGCCATTGATATGGGGCGGCGCGGTTTGCACAATGAAGGCTCGCGCCTGCTCACGGACAGCCTGCGTAATTCTATAGATATCGATTTTAACACATCCCGGCGATTTTTTACGCTGATATGCTCCTTACACAGGCGTCCTTAATGGCTGAAACTGCGCCTGATTCCATTTTATTTGTCTGCTACCTGAACTCTATTCGCTCGCCTATGGCGGAAGGCTTGATGCAAAAGCTCTTTCCCCACACCCACGTGCAAAGCTGCGGCATTGCGGCAGGAGATTTGGATGAGCTTATGATCGCCGTCATGCGCGAAAAGGGCATCGATATGAGCGACCACGCCGCGCAAACACTGGCGGATGTAGACGCAAATAATGTAGTGCTTGTCATAGCCTTTACCGAGGCTGCAGGGGAGTCCGCCAAGGCCGCCTTTGCCGAGAGTAATGCCCGTATAGAGGTCTGGCCGCTACCCGATCCGACCCAAGGCTCTTTGGATGTAAGGGCGATGATGAATAATTACCGGGCCATCCGCGACAATATTGAAGGACGGCTCAAACGAGCTTTTGTGGAATAAACCCTGTGTTTTTCAAAATAAATCCCTATATAGTGCGCAGAAATGGCTCGGACCACCTGAGTCGATAGCTAATAAAAAGGATTTGATTTGGCTAAAGAAGAACTATTGGAATTTGAAGGCGAAGTTGTTGAACTTCTGCCAAACGCTACATTCCGCGTAAAATTGGTCAATGACCATGAAATTATTGCCCACACAGCCGGGCGTATGCGCAAGAACCGCATCCGTGTGCTGGCGGGCGACAAGGTAACTGTTGAAATGACACCTTACGACCTGACTAAAGGCCGTATCACTTACCGCTTTAAATAAATTGCCGCCCCTTTTGTGAGCGGCTCTCCCCATCTTATTCTGGCCAGCCAGTCGCCTCGGCGTCTGTCTTTACTTGCGCAAATCGGCATCACGCCAGATGCAGTTAGACCTGCCGATATCAATGAAGACCCGATTGAAGGCGAAGTCCCGCGTGGTCACGCATTGCGGCTAGCTCAAGAAAAAGCGGCCAAAGTTGCGGGCGATAATCCCGATAAAATTATATTAGCCGCTGATACCGTTGTGGGTGTTGGACGGCGTATTCTGCCCAAAGCTGAAACGCAGGAAGAGGCCAGATATTGTCTCGAGCTCATGTCGGGGAGAGGGCACCGTGTTTTTACGGGCGTGGCCGTGATCAAAGCTGATGGTGATATGATATCCCGCGTTGTTGAAACGCGCCTGACCATGAAACGCCTTTCAGCCGTAGAACTTCAAGATTATCTCAAGAGCGGTGAGTGGCAGGGCAAAGCGGGCGGCTATGGTATTCAGGGCCGTGCTGAAGGTTTTATCTCCAAACTCATCGGGTCTTATTCAAATGTCGTCGGCCTGCCGCTTTTTGAAACGCGAAACCTTCTACAAGGCGCAGGATATCCAGTATGAAACGTAGATGCATCATAGAAAATTGTATCGGAGAAACTCGCGCTGCCATCTATGAAGGGCGCAGGCTTGTCGAGCTATTCGTGCGCCGCGAAACCGATGCTGATAAACCGCGCCAAGGCGATGTCTTTGCCGGACGTGTTTCCACGATAGACCAAAGCTTGGGCGGCGCGTTCATTGATATTGGCATGCCGCATCACGGCTTGTTTAAATTTACCAACTCCCCAAACGCGCCGCGTTTTACCGAAGGACAAATGGCGGAGTTTGAAGTGTCCAAAGCCACCGAAATCGGGAAGGGGCCCGTGCTAAAATTTAAGCAACTTACACAAGCTAACAAGCCCGGTAAAATTTCAGGTGATGATTTGAAAGCCTTTATCGCCAAACGCTTTGAAGGCATCGAGTTTAAAGAGGCCGCTGTCTCAGTCATTGATGAAGCGACCGAGACCGAGCTCGCGATTAGAGGCGGCGGTACCATTTCGATTGATCGCACCCGCGCGCTGGTCGCCATTGATGTTGATAAGGGCACAGCCGTGAGCAGCTTTGACGTCTGTATGGCGGCATTGCCGATGATTGCGAGTGAGCTTCGCTTGCGCGGATTAGGCGGGCTTATCGTGATTGATCTGCCCAACTTGCGCCAACCGCGTCAGCGCAATACGGTATTTAAAGCCGCTGAGCGTGCTTTTGCTGATGATCCGAATAACGTGAAACTCGCGCCGCTCTCGCGTTTCGGCGTTTTGGAACTCACGCGCTATAAGCCCGAGCTTTCGCTAGATGAAATCCTCAATAATCGTATAGGCTCACCAACAACGGAAACACTCGCGCTAAGAGCCTTGCGCCAATTAGAGCGCGAAGGGGCCGCCAATGCGGGGGCGAAAATGACGATGACCGTGCGCCATCACGTAATGAACTGGCTTGAGGAGAGCGGTATTGACTGGAAAGCCAGATTAACCGACCGCATAGGCGCTAGATTTGAGGTGGTCGCAGGCGGAACGCCGGGCATGGTTGCCGACCGATGAAAGCCGATTGCCCCATATGTAAAAAGCCTCCGCAGAAGGAATTCAAACCGTTCTGTTCAAAGCGCTGCGCGGATATTGACTTGGGCCGCTGGCTCAAGGGGAGCTACGCCATACCCGGTGTGGATGGCGAAGCAACAATTCCAGCGAATGATACGAATCCCGATGCAGATATTACATTTCGCGATGAGGACTAGCCGCCTAAGCGACTTTTTCTTTTTCAATGTCCTTTTTAATCCAAGAGGATTGACTAGGAATTTTTGATCGATCACAGTTAGACTGGAAACGCCAGACAATTTCTTGAATTTCAGACAATATCCCCTCACTGAGTAAAGTTGGATTTAGCCCCAAATTTAGTAAGCCAGTATTTTTTATACGGAACTCATTCGAGCTATCCTCTTTTCGTGGATTAGGAACACAGTTGATTTTGGCACCCGTACGAGAGCTAATGAGTTTTGCAAGGCTCATAACATCAAACATTTCTGTTGCTTGATTGAGAATTCTTACTTTATCTCCCTTTTTTGGAGCCGATTGCAGAGCAATCTCAATACAGCGGACGCAGTCTTGAATGTTGATAAAGGCGCGTGTTTGCCCGCCTGAGCCATAGACTGAAATTGGGTGGTCGATGACCGCTTGCAAAATAAAGCGGTTGAGCACAGTTCCATAATCACCATCATAATCAAAACGGTTGACAAGGCGCAGGTCCATAGATGTTTCACGCGTCTGAGTTCCCCAGACGATACCTTGATGCAAATCGGTAATCCGCAGCTCATCATTCTTGTTGTAAAAGGCAAACATGGTTTGGTCTTGAACCTTAGTCATATGATAAATTGAGCCTGGATCCGCAGGATATAGGATATCTTTTTCTATATCCTGCCCCATATCATTTTCCACTTTTACAGACAGATAACCTTCTGGAATAGTCAATCCGGCCGTTGTATATCCATACACTCCAATGCTGCCTAAATGGACAAGATGTATATCCAAACCGCTCTCAACAATAGCGCTGAGCAAGTTATGCGTGCCGTTGATATTGTTGTGAATTGTATAGGCCTTCGTTTCGGCAGACTTCATAGAATAGGGGGCTGATCTTTGTTCTCCAAAATGGACAATGGCATCGGGTTTATATTTGCTAATGAGCTTTAGAAGGTCGTGATAATCTGCCGCTAAATCAAGATTTTCAAAACCAATGCTTTCGCCTGAAACCTGCTGCCAAGCCTTTAGGCGAAGAGATATTTCAGATATTGGCGTTAGTGATGAAACTCCGAGTGATTCATCAATGCTTCGCCGAGACAAGTTATCGATAATGATAATGTCGTGACCTTGTGAAGAGAGGTGAAGAGCCGTTGGCCAACCACAGAAACCATCACCGCCTGTTATTATAATGCGCATAGTAGCTCCTTTAGCGAATAGCCTCTTTGTCACCCAGTAGAAGGGGAACTGTTTTCAAAATAACAAATACATCCAAGAAGAGAGATGACTTAACGATATAGGTCCTATCCAAAGAAATCCGGTATTTGGCTTGGTCCAATGTAAATAATGGACCGCGTGAGCCATGAATTTGCGCCCATCCTGTCAGCCCTGGGCGTAGTGCAAATCTGTCTTGATATTGCTCGACATGCTCTTGGACATTCTGAGTGCCGATTTTCATTTTATATGGGTGCGGGCGGGGGCCGACAAATGACATGTCGCCTTTAAGAATGTTGATAAGCTGTGGAAGCTCATCAATACTGGTTTTTCTAATCATTTTACCAATATTTGTTATTCTTGGGTCTTGTTTTTGTGTTTGGTTAGGCCCCAAAGTCCCGCTTGACTGACTTTGGCTCATAGACCGAAATTTATAAATTTTGAAAGGCTCTCCAAAACGTCCTTCCCGTACTTGTGTAAAGAAAACTGGACCTGGGCTGTCAAATTTTATCAGCATGGCCATAAAACATAGAAACGGAGATAAAAATATGAGCGCGCAAATAGAAAGCGCGATATCCGCTAAACGTTTAGGGACGACATATGTCCAATATCTAACAGTACTTTTTGGCTGTATCTTCATGAAAGTTACGAAGCAATTCTTGTGCCATTTTCACAATGACAGCAATCTTCATGCGGATAGTATGCTTTGTGATGAGGATTAAGATGGGTTTTTCATCTCATTAAAAACACGTTTATTATCGATGAAATATGTATCGATATTAAACCTTTTCTTATGCCGATTTATATGGCCCCAATCTGTGTAGCTGAAGGTGCTGACCTCTATGCCGTCTTTGTGGTAATCCTCGACGAGGGCGCGGGAGGCCATGCCTTCGGGGACGCAAACGGAGCTTACGATATCGCGAAGCTCGCCGCGCAGCGGGCCATCCACGAACCAGCCTGAGCGCTCGCCATGCACCATCTTTCGGCGCGGGCGCTTAATGTGGCCCATCTTGGCTTTGAAGACTTTATGGACTTTGCGGGTTTTAGCATCAGGACTTTGGCACCAATGGGAGAGGCAATAATCCGCTTCCGGCGCAATGTCATGCATGGCGTAAAGCGCTTCGGGCACCCATGAGACATAGATGACGCGAGAGGCTAAGCGATTCAGCATGACGAGAGCATGTATTTCCGTTTCAAAGCCTGCGTCTTTAATATCAATAAGAAAGCGTGCGTCTTTGTTGGCATGCACGCCCATGGCTTCAAAGAGGGATTCCGCCCTTGGCATTTGAGCGAATACCCCGGCAAGGTCTGAATAGTCATTAGCGGCGACTTCGCTTAGGCGATGGACGGTTCCGCTCTTATCCAAGGCATATTCATCGTGATAGATCATGGGTGTGCCGCATTTGGCAACGCGGATGTCAAATTCGAGATTAAGCACGCCAAAATCTAGGGCGGCGTTAAGGCCTGTGATTGTGTTCTCATACGGAGAGAATCCTCGAAAACGGTGGGAGATGAGATTTGAGAGCGATACCATAGTGCTGGGATAGCAGAGAGAGGAGGCTCGCTAAAGTTAAATAAATGAGATGGGGTGTGTGCATTTCATAATTCGGACAAAGTAATTTCGCAATATTAGAGTCAAAAGAACGGACTAAGAATGTCCGTTCTTTGAGACATCATGTTTTTATTACAAAATCTAAACAATTTGCCTTTGGCTAATGGCTTAAATCAAAGCCGCCCCAAAGGACTGAGAATGCCTCGCAGTGGATGACGACGCTCTTATAGTCCGATAAATTGATGTCAGATGGAATGATGTAGCTTTGTGCGCCGCGATTAGATTTTAGGATGCTGAGTTTCAGGGACGAGGCCTCTACGCCGCTACTATCAAGATCCGCAATCGAATTTGAGGAGAGATATAATTTGAGGTCAGGGCCGCCTTTCGTTTTGAAATCATCATGGAAATTGATAACGGTTTGACCGTCTGCCTCGGTAATGTCCCATGTGCCCTTAATATTATAGCGCTTCTTGATGAATGAGGCGGCGGGCGCATCTGTCTCAGCGGGTACGACGTTTTGAGCTAAAGCCTCAGAAGATAGCAATGCCATGGCGGCTGAAACGAGAGCAATTTTTATAACAGATTTCATAATCCTGCCTTGCCAGAGTCGGTACTCTTAGGAAAGTCACGTGTCTGTGAAATTGCAGTGACTTATGTTTCAGCGGAAGGGCGGCGGCGTTTATTAACGCGTCTCTTGGCACGGCGTTCTTCACGCAACTTAATCAGCGGGGGCATACGCGCGGGCAGCTCCGTCAATATATTTTGGCGCTCTTCTGGTGATTTTAGCGTCCAGTAGGAAATTTCTTCCTGCGTACGCCCACAACCAAAGCATAAGCCGCTTTCACGCTCCATAGAACAGACAAGCTGACAGGGACTGTCTTCGGGTTCGAGCGAGAGCTCTTCTGTGGTTTTATCACTCATGATGTCCACATAGGGATAGCAGCAGAATTATGCAATCCGCTAAAGCTGCCGCACTTTCTCGCTATAGGCTTTGAGCATCCTTGTGAAATCCTGAGGGGAGGCCCCTTGCGCCGCTTCATCCACCAAAGCCGTGTTGAGATGCGCGGCGACTTTGGCATAAATATTTCGGCCTGCTTTCGTCGCCGAGAGAGAGGAGCGGCGCTTATCAGAGGCGTCGGATATTTTGCTAATCAACCCGCTCTCGATAAGGGAACTGACAGCGCGGCTGACAATGGTTTTATCCATGGGCGTGATGGCGGTAACCTCTGCAGCAGTGCGGCCCGGCTGTTCCGCAACCGCGGCAAGGACACGCCATTGGCTCAGGTTCAAATCGGCCTGTGCTTTGACGACGCTCAGCGTATGGCGGCTGATTTGATCGGCAAGCACGACAACTTGGTAAGGCCAAAAATCATCAAGGGCGATATGCGAAGTTTTTGTCATAAATAAATTATGAAAGAAAAAGGTTGCAATTGCAACAATAAATGATTAGTTGTTATTGCAACTACTGAAATTGCGTGAGTCGCCCAATAACAGGCTTTCTTTTTGAGAACCTCGTCCGGGCTTAAGCGTAAATATATCGTCACTTTGATAGACTGGAGCGCCTAATGCCTGACCTGTTTGAAAACCCTGCCGGACTTGACGGATTTGAATTTATCGAATTTTCGGCGCCTGAGCGCGGTATCTTAGAACCTATTTTTGAGACGATGGGTTTTGAGCTGGTCGCGAAGCACCGTTCTAAAGACGTTGATCTCTGGCGGCAGGGCGGCATTAACCTGATTACAAATTATGAGCCCAACAGCGCGGCTTTTTACTTTGCCCGTGAACACGGACCAAGCGCTTGCGGCATGGGCTTTCGCGTCAAAGACGTGAATGCGGCCTATGATCATTTGCTCAAGCAAGGCGGCGAACCTGTCAAAATGAATACAGGGCCGATGGAGTTACACATCCCCGGGATTCGCGGCATTGGTAATTCTATCATCTATCTCATTGACCGTTATGATACCGGGAAGGGCGAGCTGTCCATCTATGACATCGACTTTGAATATATAGACGGCGTTGACCGTAACCCCGAAGGCTGCGGATTTAAACTTATCGATCACCTGACTCATAACGTTTATGGCGGACGTATGAAATATTGGGCTGATTTTTATGAGACTCTCTTTAATTTCCAAGAAATCCGCTATTTCGACATTAAGGGTGAATATACAGGATTGACTTCTAAGGCACTCACGGCGCCGGATGGTAAAATTCGTATTCCTCTGAACGAAGAAGGCAAAAGCGGCGGTGGTCAAATCGAAGAATTCCTTCGCGAATTTAATGGTGAGGGCATTCAGCATATCGCACTTATTTGCGATGACCTCGTCGCCTGTTGGGATAAGCTCAAAGCGCGTGGCGTGCCTTTTATGACGGCCCCGCCTGAGACTTATTACAAAATGCTCTCAGAGCGTCTGGAAGGTCATGGCCAAGACGAAGCGGCACTTAAGACACGCGGTATATTGCTCGACGGAACAACAGAGAACGGCCAACCGCGCTTACTCTTGCAAATCTTCGCAGAGCCGCAAGTCGGGCCCGTCTTTTTTGAATTTATACAACGCGTCGGTGATTACAAAGATGGCTTCGGTGAAGGGAATTTCAAAGCGCTCTTCGAATCTATAGAGCGTGATCAAGTTGAGCGCGGCGTATTGGAGACTGCATAATGAGCGCTATTAAAACAGACGGATTTCACCATGTGGCTTATCGCTGCAAAGACGCCAAAGAGACGGTTGAGTTTTACCAGACACATCTGAACATGGATTTTCAGCTCGCCATTGCTGAAGACCATGTGCCGAGCACAGGCGCCTATGACCCCTACATGCATATTTTCCTCGATGCGGGGAACGATAATGTGCTCGCATTTTTCGAACTACCTGAGCAGCCTGATATGGGTCGCGATGAAAATACGCCTGTTTGGGTGCAGCACATTGCGCTTCGCATTGGCAGTCTGGACGAACTTTTAGCGGCTAAGAAAAGCTTGAAAGCCGCAGGCATACCAGTGATCGGCCCAACCCACCACGGGATATTTAAATCCATCTACTTTTTTGACCCCAACGGACATCGCCTCGAACTCGCGGCGGATATCAATACGCCAGAGCAGATGAGCCAGCTTAAAGAGGTCGCACCCGACATGCTAAAAGAATGGTCCGAGACAAAAAAAGCCCCGCGCCACGCCGCTTGGCTCCATGAAAAAATTGCAAATGAAACGGAAGCTAATTAAATGAAACTTGCTACATTAAAAGACGGAACGCGTGACGGACAGTTGATTGTCGTCTCGCGCGATTTGACCCGCTACACGCCCGTAACTGATATTGCCGAAACGCTGCAAGAGGCGCTGGATAATTGGGCTGAGGTTGAGCCACAACTAGCCGCCACATGTGAAATGCTTTGCGCGGGTAAAATCGAGAGCAAACCCTTTGACCAAGCCGCCTGTGAATCGCCTCTACCGCGCGCTTATCAATGGCTAGATGGCTCGGCCTATCTGAACCACGTGGAACTTGTCCGCAAAGCCCGCGGCGCGACTGTGCCGGAGAGCTTCTATGAGGACCCGCTCATGTACCAGGGCGGCAGTGACACCTTTATCGGCCCGCGCGACGCTATCGTGGCGGCTGATGAAGCTTATGGTATCGATATGGAAGCCGAGATTGTGGTCATCACAGACGACGTGCCGATGGGCGTGTCTGTTAAGGACGCGATGAAACACATTAAACTTATCATGATTGTCAATGACGTGTCCTTACGCGGCCTTATCCCAGGCGAACTTTCTAAGGGCTTTGGTTTTGTGCAGAGTAAGGCCTCTTGCGCCTTTTCGCCTGTCGCTGTGACGCCCGACGAAATCGCCGCTTGGGATGGCGGCACAATCGATTTGCCCTTGCTCGTTAATTACAATGGCAAACCCTTCGGCAAAGCCAACGTCAAAACGGATATGACTTTTAATATGGGTCAGCTTGTGGCTCATGCGGCTAAGACGCGTCACCTTTGCGCAGGCTCTATTATCGGCTCTGGAACAGTTTCGAATAAGTTCGAAGGCGGTGAGGGTAAGAAGATTGAAGATGGCGGCGTTGGCTATAGCTGTATCGCGGAAATCCGCATGATTGAGAAAATCCAGACAGGTGAGTTCATCACGCCCTTTATGCGCTTTGGCGATAATGTAGGCATTGAAATGAACGATGCAGACGGCAAGTCCATTTTTGGCCGTATCGAAAATGTTGTCGAAAAGTATGAGCCATAATCCATGAAACTGTACGGATACTGGCGAAGTTCTGCGAGTTATCGCGTGCGCATAGCCCTCGCGCTGAAAGGCGTTGAGGTCGATCACATAGCGGTCAATTTACGCGACGGTGAGCAAAATGGCGCGGCGCATATGTCCCGCAATGCGCAAGGCTTTGTGCCTGTGCTGGAACTTGAAGACGGTACTCAGCTCACGCAATCTTTAGCCATTATGGATTATCTCGATGCGACCTTTCGTGAGCCTGCCTTAATGCCAGCAGATGCTGTCTTGCGGTCAAAAATTCTGGCGGCTTCCCTTGTAATCGCCTCTGATATTTCGCCTATCCAAAACCTGTCCGTATTAAATTATATTAAGGCAGAACACGGCCAGGACGGTGAGGGGGCAAAAAAATGGGCCGCCCATTGGATCACCCAAGGCTTTAGCGCACTTGAAAAGATTGCCCAAACTTTTGACACGCCATATTTGATGACCCAGGAGCCGCGCTTTTTTGAATGTTGTCTCATCCCGCAAACCTATAATGCGCGGCGTTTCGACGTTAATATGGACCGGTTTCCTAAACTTAAGGCCATTGACGCGCTGTGCCGTGAGTACCCCGCCTTCATCAAGGCTGCGCCAGAAAACCAAGCCGACGCCACGCCATAAAAATTGCTAATGTAAACTATGAGAAACCATTGGACTTGAGGCCCTATAAGATATAAAGAAATTTTTATATCTATAAAATGGAGTCGCAAGTGAGCGATCAAAACGGCGAAATAATTCTCAAAGATTTGGACGATAATGAACTTGTCCAGCAGATGCAGGATGACCTTTATGACGGGATGATCCCCGAAGTCACGGAAGGTACGCAAATTCTGCTCGATCGCGGCTGGGATGCCAATATGGTGCTCAATGATGCGCTGGTCGAAGGTATGCGTTTTGTCGGAGAAGACTTCCGCGACGGTATTCTATTCGTGCCCGAAGTCTTGTCGGCAGCAAATGCTATGAAGGGCGGGATGGGGCTTATTCGTCCAATATTAGCGGCGTCAGAAGACCAAAAATCAACAGGAACCGTTGTAATTGGCACAGTTAAGGGCGATATCCATGATATCGGGAAGAACTTGGTTGGCATGATGCTCGAAGGTGCGGGCTTTGAAGTTTTCGATCTTGGTATCAATACTGATTGGGATGAATTCCACCGCGCGATAGATACGCATGAGCCGGATATTGTCGGTATGTCGGCTTTGCTAACAACAACCATGCCCTATATGGCCGTTGTCATTGAAGAGATGGAAAAAGCCGGGCTGCGTAAAGAGATGTCGATCATCTGCGGCGGCGCACCGCTTAACCAAGAATTTGCGGACGCTATAAAAGCTGACGGATATGGCCGCGATGCTGCCGTTAGTGCTGAAATGGCCAAAACGCTGCTCGGTCTGAACCGGTAATTATGCATTGCAATATCCCTCTGTTTTAAGCCAAAGGGAAGCTCGTCCAATATAAAAGCTTAGCCCTATGACAACGCATACGCTCATATTTACGCCGTCAGGAATTACAGCCACAGCCCAAGACGGCGAAACCGTTTATGACGTTGGCCTGAAACGCGGCGTTGACATTCAGTCCATTTGCGGCGGGAAGGGACTGTGTAAGCGCTGCCAAATAGAAATTGATACGGGTAAGCACGCCAAGTTCAAAATGGACGTGGATGAGAGCCATTATTCAAAATTGTCGCCCACGGAGAAGAAAGCGCTGCATGACGGTGAACTTACGCCCGGCCGTCGTCTGTCCTGCAGGACTAAGGTCTATGGTGATTTGGTCGTCAATATTCCTGCAGACTCGCAAGAGCGGGAAACCTCCATCCAAAAGAAAAGCACCACCTTCGACACAGAGCTAAATCCTGCTGTGCGCCTTTATATGGTCAAGCTGCCTGTCCCGACATTAGAAGACAATCCCTGCGACGACGAAGCCTTGATAGACGCGCTACAAGACGAGCATGGCCTGACTGTCGGCTCTACTCATGCCGTGCTGATAAAGCTGCAAGAGATACTGCGCCAACATGATCGCAGCGTTATCGCGGTGGTACGTGATGGCAAAACCATCATTGACGTTTGGCCGCCAAGCTCAGGGGATTTGTTTGGCGCGGCGATTGATATTGGATCAACATCTGTGGCGCTTTACATGTTTAACTTGACCACAGGTAAGCTGGTCTATGAAAAAGCGGCAATGAACCCGCAAATTCGTTTTGGCGAAGATCTCATGAGCCGCGTGTCCTACATCATGATGAATAAAGGCGGCGATGAAAAACTGACCGAAGCTATTCACACGCAAATCCGCGAGATGTTAGCGGGCGCGGTTAAGGCTCTGGATATTCGCGTTGATCAATTACTGGACGTGATATGTGTCGGCAATCCGATTATGCACCATCTCTTTATTGGCGCGAACCCTATCAATCTGGGCGTTGCGCCGTTTACTCTGGCCGTTAAAGACTGGATTGATATTCCAGCTGGTCGGCTTAACCTCGGACTAGCGGAAGCCGCGCAGGTCTCGCTCTTTCCGCTTATTGGCGGTCATGTTGGCGCGGACACCTCTGCCGCATATCTGACGCAAATAGAGCGCATGAAAGGCTGCTCTGTCCTATTGGTGGATATCGGGACCAATGCTGAAATCGTGCTCTCCCATAACGGCAAAGTCGCGGCGGCGTCATCTCCGACTGGCCCGGCCCTAGAAGGCGCGGAAATCAGCTCTGGGGTGAGGGCGACCCTCGGCGCGATTGAGCGCGTTAGAATTGACCCTGTGACCAAAAATGCCAAAGTCAAAATCATCGGACATGATGATTGGATTGCGGATAGTGATGGCACCCTAGAGGGCCGCAATGTCGTCGGTATTTGCGGCTCAGGCATTTTCGAAGTCATGGTCGAAATGGCCAATGCAGGTCTGCTCGACCAGAGCGGATTATTCAAACCCGAAGCCGCCCCGCACCGCTTTACCCAAGACGGAAATGTCTGGACTTATCTTTTGGTGGATCAGCCCGGCAATCCTATCATCGTCAAGCAAACGGATGTGCGTTCCGTGCAACTCGCCAAAGCGGCGCTCTATGCAGGGGCGCAATTATTGGCCGAAACATTGGGGTGTGAGCAGTTTGACGAAGTCCTTCTGGCCGGGGCCTTTGGCACCCACCTAGACAGTAAATATGTCGCCGAAATTGGGATAGTCCCCATGGCCAGCGCCGAGATCATTAGCTCGGTTGGGAACGCCGCAGGGATGGGCGCGGCGATGGCGTTGCTGAATGTAAAAGACCGCGTGTCCATCATTGCCGCCATAAAAGAGGTCGAGAAAATTGAAACCGCCCTTGAGTCCAAATTTCAAGACTATTTTGTCGGGGCCATGAAATTTCCCACAGCCGCCGCCGCGTCAGGCGAGACGGGCCGCAGACGGCGAAGAAGCAAAAGACAAGCCCCAACAGAATAGACTGATTTATTTCTGATTTCAGGCTAAGGCGATCTGCAAGTAAATTATAAGACGCCCGCCCAAGCGTCATTGCTGGCCGCCGAGGCAAATCGGCGGCCTTGTGAGTGCAGGACTGTGAGGTGGGTCTAATTTGCGGCTTCATGATTATCATCCTGTTTGAGCCTGCTTGCTTTCAAAACCGCGTGAGGCGGGGTTGGTATCATGTCATCCTGAGAGGCCTCATCTTGCGAGACATCAGCGTCCTTCGAGACGGGCGCTGTTGCGCCCTCCTCAGGATGAGGGGTGGGTGTGGGCGCAGGCGCTTTAGGAGTCTCCTCAGGCTGAGGGGTGGGTGGGGACGCAGGCGCTTTAGGAGTCTCCTCAGGCTGAGGGGTGGGTGGGGACGCAGGCGCTTTAAGTTTTTCTTCATCCTGAGGAGCCGCGGTAGCGGCGTCTCGAAGGACATCCTCGTCCACCACATCTACATCTTCCTGCGCCTCACCCCAACGCCCCAGAGTGCGCGCCCGCAACCACCGCTCATAATCCCACAGCTCCGCCGCTTCAAATTCCGCCG
>ENA-ORXM01000640-ORXM01000640.1-marine-metagenome-genome-assembly--contig:-NODE-640-length-58293-cov-4.296379_pt1 | contig 58293 bp, 35 predicted proteins | sample MGYA00237867_ERZ511480 | MGnify/ENA primary metagenome ERZ511480 (study PRJEB26309, sample SAMN06266103) | marine metagenome | isolation source: Algal blade | place: United Kingdom:Sidmouth, United...
CTGACCCAGCTGGAACATGGTCCCCGGCAATGGCAGGCGCGGGAACCTATATCTACACCGTAGCAGCTACCTCACCTTGTACAGTAGATGATACCGCAGAAGTCGTTGTAAATGAACAGCCTCTACCGAATGCAGGTAGCGATGGCGCTTTGACCATTTGCGCTGGAACAACGGTTACCGAAACCCAACTTTTCGATGAATTAGGCTCCGCCGACCCAGCTGGAACATGGTCACCCGAAATGGCAGGAGCGGGAACCTATACCTATACCGTTGCCGCAACTTTACCTTGTACCGGTGATGACACTTCGGAAGTAATCGTAACAGAACAACCCCTACCGAACGCCGGAACCGAGGGCGCTTTGACCATTTGTACTGGAACAACAGTTACCGAATCCCAACTTTTTAATGAACTCGGAGGCACTCCTGACCTAGGTGGGACCTGGTCCCCGGCTATGGCAGGAGCGGGAACCTATACCTATACCGTACTAGGCATCGCGTGCAATAATGATACATCAGTTGTCACCGTTAATGAAGAAACCCAACCCAACGCGGGAACAAATACAACACTCACCATATGCCCCAATTCCACCGTTACCCAAGACCAGTTATTTTCAGTCTTAGGAACAGATGATAAACGAGGTAGGTGGTTCCCAAATCCCGAAGGTGCCAATGCCGGAGTTTACACCTATACCATTCCTAGTAACATTTGCGGAAACGAATCCTCTTCAACTGTCACAGTTAATATTTCTAATCTTGATTCTGACGGGGATACCATATTGGACTGTTATGAAATACTAGATGACACCGATCCTTTTGATGATTGCGATTCTATTGGAGGAACACCCTTACCTGCTAGTGATTGTGATAATGATAGTCTTACTGAAGAAGAGGAAGCTTTACTAGGAACTGACCCTATGAATCCGGATACTGATGGTGATGGTGTTAGCGACGGAAAAGAAGTTTCTGATAATACAGACCCATTAGACAATTGCGATTTCTTATTAGAAAGCCAAACCCTTACTCCAAGTAGAATCTGGAATGATGCGGACTGTGATATGGACAACCTCACAAACGAACAAGAAATAGATAAGAGAACCGACCCTACCAACCCTGATACCGACGGTGATACGATAAATGATGGACAAGAAGTGATGGACAATACCGATCCGCTTGACCCTTGTGATTCTATTGGAGGAACTCCTCCCGCTAATATTTCATGTGAACTATTCGTTGAATTAGACTTGGTAAAACATGGCGATATTTTAAACGGAAATTTCAGGATCATCAACATTGACCGTTATCCAGAGCATCAGGTAGAAATATTCAATAGATGGGGTATCTTGGTTTGGGAATCTTCCAAGTACGATAATGAAAACAATGCTTTCACAGGCCTATCGCAAGGGAGAATAACAATTATTGAAAATCAAAAACTTCCCTCAGGAGTGTATTTCTATAAAATTAAATACGTAGCAAAAGGTGAAGATAAACTTAAAGAAGGGTATCTCTATTTACAAGATTAAAGAGCAATAATAAGCATGAAAGGTATAATACCGAAAATATTATTTTTATTTCTGACGATGCAATTTTGCTTCGGGCAACAGGATGCCCAATTCACTCAATATATGTATAATACATTGACGGTGAATCCTGGTTATGCCGGTTCTAGGGATATTCTTGGTGTTTCGCTTTTACATCGTTCGCAATGGGTTGGAATGGATGGTGCTCCCAGCACACAAACCTTTACTATTCAAAGTCCGTATAAAAATAAAATGGGGATAGGATTTTCAATCGTTCATGATGAAATAGGAAATAATACCAACCAAAATACAAGTTTTGATCTTGCCTTTTCGTACGGCATACCTATCTCTAGGAATTACGAGTTATCATTTGGTCTATCCGCTGGAGGACATCTTTTAAATATAGATTTCAATAAACTAAGAAATTACAGTGCTAGTTTGGCTCCATCTGTAGAACAAGAGTTGTACAAAAAGTTTTCTCCAAATATTGGAGCCGGAGTATACTTACACTCTAACAAGTTCTATATTGGTCTCTCCGCTCCTAGTCTTTTAGAGACAGAACATTTCCAAAATCCAGATGATAAAGGTTCTGTAATAGCTTCTGAACGCATGAATTTCTATCTAATATCAGGATATGTTTTTAATTTGAACCCTTCATTGAAATTCAAACCTGCATATCTTTTAAAAGCTGTTCTCGGTGCACCACTTCAGGTAGACCTTTCTGCCAATTTTTTATTAAACGAAAAATTTACTTTGGGTGCGGCCTATCGGTTAGATGCTGCAGTGAGTGCTCTTTTCGGTTTTCAGATGAACAGACAATTCATGCTTGGCCTTGCCTATGACAGAGAAGTTTCATCATTAGGCGGCTCACAGTTTAATGATGGTTCTTTTGAAATATTCTTAAGATATGAATTTTTCAAGAACAACAAAATTGACCTAACCCCTAGATTCTTTTAGATATGAGCCTAAAACCTACATATCTGCTATTACTGCTCTTAGTTACCATAGGGTATACCTCCTGTTTCTCTCAAAATAAGAAAAAAGCAGCGGAGGCCGATAATTTTGATCATTACGCTTATATGCAAGATATTGAGTCCTACTCCAGTCTATTGGAAAAAGGGTATGATGAAATTACCATACACAAAAAACTAGGAAATGCCAATTACCATACCGCCAATTACGATGTAGCTACATTTTGGTATGAAAAGCTTTTGGAAAATGATGAAGTGGCTGTATCCCCTGACTACCTTTATAGATATGCACTAGCTTTAAAGTCCATTAAAAGGTATGATGAATCCAATGAATGGATGGAAAAATTCAAACAGGTTAAAACCAACGATACCCGCGCCAAATTATATACGGGTAATGTTAATTACTTAAAAGAGATTCAGATTCCAAAAGAACAATATACCATAGAAAATTTAACTGAAATTAATTCACCCGAGTCTGACTTTGCCCCCTCCTATTACTCAAAGAACTTGGTATTTACGACTTCAAGAGATCTTGAAACCCAGAAATATAACAAACTGCCTTACCTCAACTTGTATCAATCAAAAATCACGGAAGAAGAAAATATAAGTGAAATTTCCGGACTCTCCCCTCTTCTGAACACAAAGGCCAATGAATCCTCCACAACTTTTTCAAATGATGGGGAAACCATTTATTTCACTAGGAACAACTTCTCTAAAAATGGATTTAAAAGAGATAAAAACGGAATTAGCAGACTAAAAATCTATAGATCTTTTAAAGAAGGTAATACATGGACAGAACCTGAAGACCTTCCTTTTAACGGCACCAATTACTCTGTTGCCCATCCCTCTCTAAGTAAAGATGGAACTAAACTTTATTTCGCTTCGGATATGCCCGGAGGTATGGGAGCGTCCGATATTTACGTAGTATCCGTTTTATCTAATGGCAGCTTTGGCGAACCCGTAAATATGGGAAACCTTATTAATACGGAAGGAAAAGAAACCTTCCCTTTTATCTCAGATTCAGACCTATTGTACTTTGCCTCTAACGGACATCCCGGTCTTGGAGGTCTGGATATTTTTAAGATAGATTTAGACGGGGAAAGTAAAGTTACCAACTTAGGAAGTCCCATTAATAGTTCAGAAGATGATTTCTCTCTAGTCATGGATTCTTCTGAAGAAGTCGGCTATTTTGCCTCCAATAGAAAAGGAGGGAAAGGCAGCGATGATATTTACAGCCTAAAACGAAGCGATATGGATTGCTTTACTTTTATTGAGGGGCACGCCTATGATAAAGATTCTGACGTACCACTAGCTGAAACTCGCATTGAAGCTTTGGACTATACTGGACAAAAATTAGAAGAAACCGTAACAGCTTCAGATGGTTCTTACACGATTAGAATTCCCTGCCAAGAAAAACAGTATCAACTTTCTGGAACAAAAGAAGGTTATGAAGTAGGAAGCCTTTATATGCTTACCACTAGTGATAAAAAACAAATCAATAATACCCGTTTAGAACTAGAGCAATCCCAAAAGGTGGTTGATGTGGGTTCCGATTTAGTCAAGGTATTAAAACTAACCCCTATTTACTTTGATTTAAACAGCTCCTATATTAATAAAAGTGCTTATCCCGAGCTTAATAAAGTAGTAGATTACATGAGTAGAAGGCCGGATATAAAAATCGCAGTAGGCTCCCATACCGATAGCCGGGAAGGAGATGATTACAACATATGGTTATCAAGACGAAGGGCTATGAGAACGGTAGAATATATTACATCAAAAGGTATTGACCCCTCAAGAATCTCGGGTAAAGGATATGGAGAAACACAACTATTAAATCAATGTGCCAACGGCATACGCTGTTCTGAAAACGAACATAGATTAAATAGGCGTTCTGAATTCATTGTGATTGAAAAATAACGATATTCCTATTCAAGAAATACCTTTTCGATTACTAAAATTCTTCTAGGAGCCTTATTTTTGCATAAAGGAAATTTCGCTATGCAGAACAATTTTAGGAAGGTTGCAAAAGTTGCTTTGGCACTCGTTTACCTAGTTATCATTGCAGGTGCCGTAGTACGAGGTACCGGTAGTGGTATGGGCTGCCCGGATTGGCCTAAATGCTTTGGCCACTACGTTCCACCAACAGAAATTTCAGAATTACAGTGGAAACCTGATACTGATATCAAAAAAGGTCAGATTATCATAGTAGACGAGACACTCCAGGTTGCATCGGAAAGCTTTAAAACAGCTTCTACCTTTAATAAGGCCAAATGGCAAACTTACACAAAGCATGATTATGCTCAATTTAATGCAGCGCATACGTGGATCGAATATATTAACCGCTTGTTGGGTGCCTTGGCAGGGCTAGCTACTCTTATTCTTGCCGTAATGTCTATTCGCTTGTTTAAAACGAATAAGAAAATTACCATCTTGTCATGGCTGGTAGTCTTTGGAATGGGGTTTCAGGCATGGCTAGGCGCAACTGTTGTTTATTCGGTCTTAGAACCTGTCAAAATCACCGTCCATATGGTAATGGCATTAGTAATTGTGGCATTTCTTCTGTATATAATTCATCTAACTAAAGTCACTAGTCAAAATCCAAAGACGTACAAAGATATAATACCACTACTCGCCTTAGTACTTGTAATGACCCTTATACAGGTGGTTCTAGGCACGCAAGTAAGGCAATATGTAGATGACCAAATGGATGTTCTTGGAAATGCTTCCAAAAAACTATGGCTGGCCAATGCTGATTGGCAATTTTACGTACACCGTTCCTTTTCAATTGTTATTGTATTGCTAAACATTTTTCTAGCCCAGCGTATTTATAAATACAAACTTGATTTTCCTAAAATTAATTGGGTATTGCTATTTTTGTTTATTGAAGCTGTCTCCGGTATTGCCATGTATTACTTCCATTTTCCGTTTGCTTCCCAACCTATACATCTGGTATTGGCCAGCTTACTTTTTGGGGTTCAGTTTTATTTGCTTTTAGAAGCTATAAGTACCAAAAGAAGCTATAAATCTTTGTAACTTTGTCCACCCTTAAAAATTGCGGTTATGATTTACAAAATACGGATCATTTTAGATGCCAAAGAAGATATATTCCGAGACCTTGAGATAGAGGCGGGTACTTCTATGGAAGAATTTCACAATGCTATTGCTCAATCTTTTGGATTTTTAGGTAATGAAATGGCCTCTTTTTATACCTGTGATGAAGAGTGGAACCAAGATGAAGAAATTGCTCTTTTTGATATGAGCGATAACGGTTCTGATGTAAGGTTGATGAACGAAACCTTTCTAGAGGAAGTTATGACCGAAGAAAGCCCAAAGCTTATCTACGTATATGATTTTCTGAGCATGTGGACGTTCTATGTGGAATTAGCCGATATTGTTGAACACGAACCAGGCATTACCTATCCTAACCTGCTATTTAGTTTTGGAGAGCTTCCTGAAACACCACCGGAGAAGAATTTTGAATCAAAACCCAATGTTGATTTTGACGATACTTTTGAAAATTACGATGACCTGGATTTTGATGAAAACTGGAATTAAATCGTAATCATTTTACCCGAAATTTATACAAACTCATTACCACCCCTCCATTTAGCACTCTGATTACCAGCAACCTGCATTCTACAAAGAATTTAAAACAGCTATTGAATTATGATTAACCTCTACCCTACCCAAATCGAAACTATTTCCTTGCATCGTGTGGGGAACAAAAATAAAAGTGAAGGTATTTTTCTTTCTGAAGAACCCTTCTCTTTGAACGATGAAACAACCGGTCTTTTAAAGGAATATTTCTTTAAGCCTTTTCGCGAAAAGGAAGAGAATTATTTTAAGCTTGTGAATGATGTGGATGTGGAGTTCAATGAGCTCTATAAAATAGTTTCGGACATTTTTGCTGATCCGGAGAGCATGCACCTTAACTCTAAAAAAATTGCTCAGCACCTTTTTGAACAATCCAACCACCCACACATCAAAAGTGGAGAGGTTTATGTGGCTCATTTAAGCAATGTTATGCTGGATAATGTGAAGACAGAGGCTGTTGGTATTTTTAAGAGTGAGCTGAAACATGATTTTCTTCAATTTGAAGAAAAAGGAAGCAACTTGGACATCGTTATTCAGCAAGGAATAAACATCAATAAATTAGATAAAGGTTGTCTTATTTTTAATGTAAACAAAGAGGAAGGTTATAAAGTTCTATCTGTGGATAGTAACCGATACGATACTAAATATTGGCTTGAAAATTTCTTGGAAGTAGACGCTCTTGCAGATGAAAATTTTTACACTAAAAACTACTTGAAATTTTGTCAGAATTTTGCTAAAGATGTAGTGTTGCCCGCTGAAGACAAGCAGCAGGAAGTTCTTTTCATGAACCGTGCCGTTAACCACTTTGCCAAGAACGATGAGTTTGAAGAAACCAGCTTTTTGAACGAAGTAATGGAAAACCCTGAATTGATACCTGAATTCAAGCATTACAAGACCGAAAAAGGGCCCAAATTCAGTATTGAAGACGTGTCTAATTTTGACATTGCCAATAAAGCTGTATCCGATGCTCGAAAGAAAATCAAGAACGTTATAAACCTTGATACCAACATACAAATTAAGTTGGATTTCATTAACCCGGAATCTGCTGAAAAATTTGTGGAAAAAGGTTGGGATGAAGAGCGCCAAATGTACTATTACTTGGTATATTTCAATAAAGAAGAAAAGAACTAATATTTTATACCAAAAGGTGTTTAAAAAGTAAACTTTATGAACACCTTTTGGCTAATTCTATCGGTCCATTTTTATATTTTGTTCCAATATTTGTTTCATACTCACATCTTCGTAATTACGTCGAACAAAATTCAAGGCCAATCCTAAAATTTCTCCCATTGTTTTTGCTTTTTTGAATTGCATGTCAAGTGTCAATTCATAAATGGCATCTTTCAGTATTTCTATGTTTTCCGGAGTGGAAATATGATCTTTTTTGGCAATAGCGATCAAACGTTTTATACGAGCACCAGAACTTAAGATGCGCTTAGCTACAATAGACCTTTCCTCTAATTTATACTGGTCTATAGAGTCTCTTGTCAATTTTTTTCTGACCAACTCTACCATTTGGTAGTTTTCCTTAAAAAATTGGGGCCTGTATACTTTTAACTTTCCTTCAAAACACTGCTGATCAAAATCTATGGCCCGTATACGATACACCACATGGTCAAAATCGTGTACTGGAACAATAACGTAGTTGTAAGAGCGCATATCCCCTAATAAACGTATCATACAACGTTCATTGAATTTAACGAACCCTTTTGCCAATTGCGATTTTTCGGTTTCAGTACAATTGGGCAACATATCCTTTATAAATACGTCTCCAGGAATACCTGCAATATGCTCCTCGATCAAAGTGTCTTTATACACCAAAAAGTGAAGATTATAAGGGGAAAGCATGTGCTCCAGTTCCAACCCATAAATACGCGAAGCATCGGTTTTTTTTACATAGAAATATGTAAAGTTATCATTCAAAATATTTCTGACCTTAATCCGAAAAGGTTTGGAGTTACCAAAAGTGCAAAAGTCTACTGAATCTACATTTAGGTACTTGTGAATATTCTCATTACCATCAGAAAGAAGTATGGAATATACTTTCTTAAGACTATTATCGATTTCTATTCGATCAAACTCAGAATAATATACACGAACCCATAAGGTATCAACATCATCGTCATCATAAACTACTACTGAGCCTGCAAACCGCAACAAATCATCATAGAAAATAGGTATTTCCGTCTTTCTACTGTAGTGCTCTAAATATTGATCTAATTTCTTACAGACCGGATAGGCCGGTTTTTTCTTAGACATTAATCGCTCTTCTGACATACATCAAATTTACTTACAAAATAAACATTTCATCGTAATAATCTATCTCAAGTATGTACAATTTACACGTAAAACAACATATTTCAGTGTGTTGACAACATTTATTTAGCTAGAAGACTAATCCTTAGTTATTTTGATTGTTATCCCACTTCAAACCATACCAATGAATAACTTATTTAAAATTTACTTAAAAGGATTTCTTATTATCCTTATAGCATTTACCGGATTTTCCGGGTTTTCGCAATTAAGTGATTTACATTATTTGCCACCATTGAAGCAGGGTCAAAATAACGCGGGTATACAATACCAGGCCGTACATCTATCAACTCCAGAAACCACACCTTTTCAAGTAAGGGTCTATCGCGGAACAAACCCCACAGCTATACAGACTTTTACCATTGACAATCTAAATCCTGCAGTTTGGAACTTAGGGAACGGGGATAACAATATTACTTTGGTGGATAACAATAACACCGGAGTAGTACTTACCAATAGTGGCTTACGGTTCGAAGCCCCTGGTGGAGAGGATTTTTATGTAAACTATAGGGGTAAATCTCCTGCACAAGCCGCATCATTAACTGCAAAGGGCAGACAAGCCTTGGGTACAAATTTTAAATGGGGTGGTGTTCCTAACCTGGGAGCGCAAATATCTAAATCCAACACCTTGGGTATAATGGCCACTGAAGATAATACTACAGTTACCTTATCCGGTTATGATCCAGGTTGCGAATTTAGAGTGGGTGCCGATAGAGCCGGTATTACAGCAAATTCGCATACCATTACACTAAACAGACATGAATCTTTTGTATACGAAACCTATATAGGCACGGCTCCTACTCCAGCGCATGAAGATGGTTGGATTGGTGCTTCTATCGTAGCCAATAAAGATATAGTTATTAGTAACGGTTCTATAAACTTTGGTAGACAAGCTGGTAGTGGAAACCGTGATGCAGGTATTGACCAACCTGTTCCTGAAAACAAACTCGGTAAAGAATATATTTTCATTAGAGGTAATGGTAGAACCAGCGGGGAAACTGAATTTCCTTTGATTATAGCTACTGCCGATAATACACAAATATTTGTAGGAGCAGATACAACTCCTATAGCTACAATTAATAATGGTGATTATTATCAAGTCCCAAGTAATAGATATTCCTCAAATACGGTAGGGGCCAACATGTACGTACGTACATCAAAAAATGCATATGCCTATCAGTGTGTAGCGGGATCAAGTGCTTTTTATACGCAAGGACTAAACTTTGTAGCTCCCGTAAACTGTCTTTTACCTGACAAGATGGACAATATTCCCGATATTCGGAACATTGCCGGAAGTATTGTAACAGGTGGGTTAACAATTACGGCATCAGTAAACACTCCTGACAGTAACGTTAAAGTATTCCAAGACGGAGTTGAAATTAGTAAACCTGCTTCTGACCCTGTAGCAGGTTCTGCCGACTGGAAAACATTTTTTATACCTAACCTAGACGGGAATATCAGTGTGACATCTACCGGCCCTATGGCCATTGGTTTTTTTGGGTATAGCGGCGCTCAAGGTGTAGCCGGTTATTTTTCAGGTTTTGACACCGTGCCGGAAGTAAGGCTGGAAATCAATGGCGGTACTGTTGGGGATTGCTTTGCAGGTTCCAGTATTTTTGAGGCGTCAGATGATAATTTTGATGCATACCAGTGGTTTTTTGATGGAGAAATCATTCCTGGAGCTAACGCTTTTGATTATGCTGCAACCGTAGCCGGAGACTATTTTGTTAGAGGCACCAAAGGTCCTTGTACGTATGACTCGCAATCTATTACCGTCTTCTATTGTGAACCAGACGTTTTAATTAAAAAAACAGTAGATAAACCTGAAATCAATGAAGGTGATACGGCAACTTTTACCATTAGAACAGAAAATTTATATTTCCGAGATATTACCAATTTACAGATTACCGATAATATTCCTGCAGGACTAACCTTAGTAAATGCCAATACCATTAAAGGTTCTTGGAACGGATCGGTATGGAATGTTGGGACATTGGCTCCTGGTGAGGTTGCATTTTTAACGCTAGAGGTAACTGCTGATGAAATAGACACTTTACCTTTATTGAGCTTAACCAATACCGCATACAACACACAAGATCAAGTAGATGCCAACATAACGGAAGATACCCCGTCTGCCCATATCTTAATCCATAACGATTTTGACAACGATGGTGTAAACGACCTTGTTGATTTGGATGATGATAATGATGGTATATATGATGAAGATGAATGTGATACACTTTCTGTAAGCATTTCTAATGGAAATTCGGTCACAAGTGATTTGTTGAGTGTTAATGACTATTTAATATTAGACTTATATGAGATAGACAATTCATTTACAATTGCCATTAATGGTAATGATGTTGCCGGAGAAATTCAGTTAGAAAATAGTGTACCGGGAAACAATGCTCGGTTTTTAGATGGCACCATGCACGGTACAGATGGTAACCCTAGTGTCTGGACCATTAGCGGATCCATTGGTGATCCGGTAATGCGCGTAATCATCAATCAAAATGGCGCTTTTGAATTATTTGCCAAGAGAACTACTGGAGGCATATTGGAACCCATGCTTTTGGACACCGCTGCAAATACTATTTCATGGAACACATCCGGGACGAATTCAGTTACTATAGATCAAGAACTAAGAGGCCCAACCGTACTGCGCGGTACACTTCTTACTGCAGGTTGCGACACCGATAATGATGGCTACCCAGACTCTTTGGATTTGGATAGTGACGACGATGGATGTAGCGATGCAAACGAATTTTATAAAGATGATACTGCCGATGGTGGTGATGGAATGGATTATGGAACAGGAGTTCCAGTAGTTGACCCAACAGATGGTACCGTAAATGCTGCATCTTACAACCAAGTATATGCTCCGGTCATTGTTTTGGGCAATACTTCTGAGTTATTGAGCGGTACAGATATAAACGGGCAAGATGTGAACTTAGGTGATACTTTTAATTATGTATTACGTTTTCAAAATACCGGTGATGATCATGCTACCAATTTTACTATTGAAGATATTCTACCCAATAACGTTACCTTAGATAATATCAATATTGATAATGCTCCAGGAGTAACAAATACATACGACGTAGGTACGCAAACTATAAATTTTAGTATACCTAACAATTTAGTAGAAGTTGGTGACCCTGAATATAAAATTGAAATTACAGTCTCAATCTCAGGTGACTGTTCTGAATTTGTTGCGGCCTGTGCCGCTCAATTAGAAAATAATGCTCTTGCAAGCTATCAAGGCACATTAAATAACAACACTTTTTCTGATGAGGACGGCAGTAACCCTGCCGGCGCCTGTACAACTACCTTAGAGGTAGCAACAAATAACGTATCGGATGCATTAACAAATTGTAATGTAGCGCGTACGGTAGAACTTTGTGGTACAGATGCCACACTTACTGCTGGTTCCGGCTTTAACACCTACAACTGGGCTATTGACAATAATAATAATGGATCAATTGATTCAGGAGATACGATGTTAAACGATGGTGATTCCGATAGTGACCCAAGCACTATGGTTATTACTACCGCTGGTAATTATATAGTTGAAAAAACAGCAAATAATGGCTGCTCCAACCATACAGAACTTATTAATGTTGAGCGTTATGGAGATACACAGACCAACCCGATTATAGCCTATTTTAACCAAGTTAATGGCGATAGCAATCCTGATAATGACATTCAAGGTGAAATTGTTACCTGTTCTATAGATGGTAACTCAATGCCTAACATCTTCCTTTGTGGTACAAGTGATAGTGCTTTTATACAATTAGGAATTACGGATGCGCAGAGCATTACATGGGAAAAGCTTGACGAAAGCAGTTGTAATGAAGCTACTTGTGGTCCGGTCAGCGATGATTGTGCCAATACGGATAGTAATTGGACTTGGTCCCAAGAAACCGTTCAAAACAATTTTACAATTACAGAGAGTGGTAAATTTAGAGTAGTAATTGGCTATGAAGGCGGATGTTTTAGCAGGTTCTATTTTAATGCTTACCAGAATACGCTAGATATTCCAACCCCGACATCCACAGACATTATCTGTAATACAAATGGTTCAATTAGAGTAGTAGATCTAGGATCTGGTTACGGGTATCAATTGTTTGATGTAGAAAACAATTCTATTGCTGTTCCTTTCAGTGCTGGTCAAGGTCCAATTTTTGATATTGCTACTAGTGGGACATATAAAGTTCAGGTAACACAACTTGACCCATCAACCGGCGCTCCAATAGCTAATAGTTGTGTATTCGAAACGGAAGAAACAGGTATTTCAGAAAGAATTTTCGACGTTACCCCTACCACTACTCCTTTTGATTGTAATGACGCAGGAACTATTGGTATTCAAGCATTGAACGTATCCCCGGAATACAGTTATGAACTCTTTTTGGATGATGGTAGCGGAAACGCAGGTTCATTAGTTGCCAACAATCTGGTTTCTTCAGATAACACCCATACTTTCTCTGGTCTCGCGGCAAATGACTATGTAATAGTAACCACCACTGTAGATGGTTGTAGAGACGAACGCACCATAACCGTAGGTGAAATACCCGAGTTGAAATTAACGGCAGCTACACAAAACGATATTACGTGTAACCCTGGTGTAATTAACCTAACACCATCAGGAGGAACAACAGATTATGAGTTTGCCATTTACAGCAAAGATGGTATAGCACCATATGCTGATGAATCTACTATTCCTGATGCGGATTTTACTCCGAATACTACATTTTTGTTTGGTTATGAAGGTAGCCCTTCTACCTACGTTCCCGGTGAAGAAGGAGATTATGTTTTTGTAATTAAAGATGCTAACGGCTGTTTTGGACTATCTAACACCGTACGTATGGAAGATTTAGGTACAGTGAGCATTACGGCTTCCAATTCCGCTATTACCTGTGCCGATTCGTCTACATCTGTATTAACAATTACCGCTACCGGCGGTATCGCGCCTTACCAATACAGCCTGGATAACGGAACTACTTATCAAACGGAAAACTTTTTTAATAATATAGCCGCGGGCCATTACACGATTACCGTAATGGACTCTAGTGGTACCAGTGGAACTGGTTGTGAGGAATCTATCACCTATGAGGTTGTTCAGCCATTTAGACTTACGGCTTCGCCTGCCATAATCGAAGATACTTCCTGTGACACTTCTGGAGCTGCAATCCCTACCGCCCTGGTTAAGATTCTAAATACTTCCGGAGGTCAAGCGCCTTATGAATATAGTTTTGATGGTGGTAGTTCTTTTAATCTAATTGATGAACAACGTTTAGCTGCAGGTACTCACCAGTTGGCAGTAAAAGATGCTTTGGGTTGTGAAACAGACCTAGAAATTACGGTACCAAGCAAAACCGTAGACCCCAGTTTTGATAATGCTATTACATACGCTTGTGATGGTAATGGAATAATTACTATCACACCTTCCAATACAACGGATTTCTCATATACCTATCAATTAAACGGGGCAGACAATTCCCCTGCGGACAGCAATATTTTTAATAATGTAGCTACAGGTACACAAACGTTAACTATTGGATATACAAGTACAATTACCACAGACCAGAGCACTTTATTCCTTGAAAACTTTGGAACCGGGGTTACTACTCAAATTGCAGAAGTTGGACCTGGATATTGTTATGAACCGCAAGATGGTACGGACACAGACTGTAATTTAGGTCCTGCAGGTATTTTGGTAAATGCTGAATATGCGGTTACTAATAGAATAACCAATCCTAATGCAACATGGAGAAGCCCTGATGACCATACTGGTTTAACTAACGGTAGATTTATGGCTATAGGTGTAAGCACATCCGCTGGAAATAACAATATCATATGGTCAAGAACAGGATTAGATGTACTTGCTAATCAAGATATAACGATTTCTTTTTATGCGTACAACATACAAATAGATGGTACACCTGGTCGCGACCCTGAAGTATTGGTGGAGTTAGTTGATGCTTCTGGAAATGTAATCAATAGTCAGGCTACAATGGCTATCCCTCAGAACAACAATGCAAACGACTGGCACTTAAGGGAGGTTACCTTTAATCCAGGAGCTAATACAGTTGCGGGGGTTCTGTTACGTACCAACCTAGATAGCGATGACGGAAATTTCTTAGTTCTAGATGATATTCAGGCAACTCAAATTCCTGAAATATGTGAAGAAACCCAAGATATTACAGTTTCCGTGGAAACGGGTAAAGCTTTTGAAGTAAATATCTTAGGAAGCACAAACCCTAGTTGTAATGGAAGTGATAACGGTAGTATCCGTTTTGAAGTTGAAAATTTTGACCCTGCTTTTGGATATCGATATTCTGTTGATGGTGGTACAAATTGGGTTATCGAAACCACTTCTCCAATTACTACAACTGCCACACTAGGTGATGGCACTTATGAGATACAAGTAGAAAAAATTGATGATAATACGTGTACCGCTACCTCAGCAACTACGGTAACGTTGACCTCGCCAAATGCATTAACGGCAACTTTGCAAAAAATGGCAGAGTTTACTTGTTACAACACAGGAGCCACATTAGAAGCGACGGCTACGGAGGGTACACCTGGTTATGAATATCAACTAGAACTAACTGACGGCACTGTTGCAAGAGCCTTCAGTACTTCTGCTCAATTCTTAAATGTACCAGCTGGCGATTACTTGGTAAGGATAACCGATCAGAATAGCTGTGAAATCTTATCTACCACACCAATTAATGTTACTGCCCCTACCCCAATTGCAGTAGACCTAACCGCTACGCAATGTTATGATGGACTAAGTAACGGAACGGTTACCGCAACGGTAGCAGACGGAAATGGAAACTACACTTTTAAGCTGGGTACAGGGGCATATCAAACTCCCACTCCTGTAAATGCAACTGCTTTTACTTTTAATAATTTATCCGAAGGAACCTATGATATAGAAGTAATGGACCAATACGGTTGTACCTCAGGAATTCAAACTATTACAATTGCTCCCGCTGTTACTTTGGGCGTAGCGGTTACAAATGCAAGCGTTTGTGCTTCTGGTTCGCTAACAGCCAATGCCACGGGTGGCGACGGTAATTTTGTATATGCTTTTATCCCTTCAGGAAATACAGTAACTGATAGTGACTTCTCATCTACCAATATAGTAACTATTGCTTTGGCAGATGTAGGCGATTACGACATATATGTTAGAGATAAAGCAAATGGTACAGATGCCTGTGGAACAACAGTAACGGAGACCGTTTCAGCTAACCCTGTATTGGCAGTAACTGCCGTACCAACTGATCCTGATTGTCATGATGGAACCGGAAGTATTGCAGTAAACATTACTGATGGACTTTCACCTTTTGATTACCGTTTAGTAGATATGACTAATGGTACACCCGATCAGGTAGATCTTAATGTTATTGGTAGCACCAAGACATATTACAATCTTGCTCCAGGTACCTATGACGTCATTATTACGGATGATGCAGGTTGTTCAGAAGATGAAACAGTGGTTATAAACCAACCAGATGAACTCACTTCTGTAATCGTATTGGCATATGCAAATGACTGTACAGGAGGAGCTGCTGAATTTGGTTTCGATTTTACTAGTGTTACTACTGGCCTTACCGGAACCATAGAATATAGTGCTGATGGAGGTACGACCTGGCAATCATCAACTATTTTTAGAGGCTATGCTTCTGGTGATGAAGTTTATCCTTCTTTACGTACGGTAGATGGCAGTAGTAACTTAATATGTCAAACAGATCTTCCAAGAGAGATCATACCTTATCCTTTAGATGATTTGGATATAACCACCTCTTCCGTAGTTGAAAACTGCGATGAGCTAAAAGTTGAAGTACAAGGTGGCGAGGGAATACCGGGATACGAATATTCATTCTCCAATGACCCAGCAAATTTTGACGCTTCAACAGCAACATGGTTTGTTGGTGGAAGCACTCATCTTGACGGTAGTGCTGTTACAGCTGGTCATGGTAGCTATGAATTTACAAACTTGGTTCCTGGTAGAACTTATGTATTCTATGTAAGAGATAGTAATACACCTAGCTGTACAAGGCAAAGTACCGTAAATGTAAATGAGATTGCAGGTGGCTTACCAATGACCATTACCGCAGATATCACCCCATCCTGTAGCACTTCTAATAATGGTGCCATCACCTATACCATTGTAGACGAAGACGGTATTACCGAACCCAATATGGAATGGTTTTTATATGATGTTAACGGTACGCTTATTACAGACAGTGCAGGTACGGTACCCTACAACAATATCATAACAATTACGAACTTGGCGCCTGACGAATATTATATTGAAGTTAGGCAAATAGATAGCGGCGGCACACAACAATGTATCAGTGCTAGTGAAAACGAAATTTTAGATGAGCTGGATACTATTTCAGGAAATCCTAATTCCATTCAAGATATATCCTGTGAGAACCCTGGTTTAATCAAAATAGATAATGTTACAGGTGGTGGCGGTACCTATATGTTTACCGTAACAGGTCCATCCCCGTTTACAACTATAACAAATACTAGTAATAACCCTATTGAAATTGCCGCTAATTCTCCCTCAGGATCTTATAACGTATCTGTAGAAGACCAATATGGCTGCTCCTACAATCTTGGTAATGTTACAATGAGCTTTACGCCAGCACCAGTAATTGTAGATGTTGCGATCGCAAATTGTGATACAAATGCAACAGTAACGGTTAATGCTACAGGTACTGGAACAATCCTTTATTCTATAGATGGAGGTACTACCTATGAAAACAATAATGGCATATTTACTTTTGTAACAGCTAATAACTATGATGTCTTTGTTAAAGATGCCTCAGGTTGTACCGCTACTCAAAATATTGATGTTCACCCTACCCTACAGGCTACCGCAGGTTTAGATAAACAATTGGGTTGTGGTGCCGGTAATGAAGCAGAAATAGCTATTGAAGCTATTGCTGGTTCAGGAAATTATGAGTTTGAGATTTTGGATAGCTCCGCAGGAATCAAAGTTGCCCGTCAGGCATTAACGACAAGTCCGTTTAATGCTACAATTGATGCCACGGATACCTATACTGTAAATGTATATGATATAGGAACGACATCACCACAATGTAGTAGAACTTTTACAGTGGATGTAGCAACAGCTATACAACCGGATTTTACACCTAACCCTTCCGATGTTAGTTGTTCAGGCGCAAATGATGGTAGTATTGAATTAACTCAAACCAATAATGGCAATAATCCATTAACGTATACATTAACACCAATGCCAGCAGGTGCATCTTGGGACGCTTCTACGCAATCGTTCATCAACTTACCGGGCGATGCCTATGTGGTTACTGGCCTTGGGCCCAACGGATGTTCTACAATACAAAATGTTACTGTAAACGAAAACGCACAAATTACTTTTGCCCTACCAGACGTAGCACAATTCGGCTGTACCAGTGGCAATGACACAAACAATGCTTCTATTACAATAGACCAAAGTACGATAAGTAATGGAAGTGGTACTTACAACCGTTACGTATTCCTAGATGCCGCGACTTTAAATGTACTTCAAGACAGCAATAGTTTGGTCTATGAATACACAAATGTTAATGGTGGCAATGTAATCGTACGTGTTTATGACGATGCAGGTTGTCCAGCAGAACAAACGGTTTCAGTAAATCCATTTGATGCGCTAGTAGATGCCACAGTAGTAGTAACTCGTGAAATTGACTGTGTGAATAGCGGGGAAGATTTAAGAATAGATGTTACCGGTACCTTTACCGATTCCACTTCTGATTTAAGTAATTATGAATTTAGAATCTTGCCTTCTACAACATACCAACCGTCAAATTTATTTTTAAATCGATTGGAAGGTAACTACACCATAGGTATAAGAAATATTACCACTGGCTGCGAAATTACACGAACCCACACCGTAGAAGACCCTAATACTTTTGATATTGTCGTAAATAAACTATCTGATGTGGTTTGTCACGGAACTGATGGAAGTATAGAGTTATCCTTTACCGATGCTACCTATACAGGTAATTTCGCTTGGGAAGTTTTCCATGCAGATGGAACCGCAACCACACGAATAGATGATGAAGGTATCTTTACAGGTACAGGAACAACTACTGCTATTCCAGTTGCGGCCGGTAATTATATAGTTAGAGTTGAACAAGTTGGCTTCCCAGAATGTAGCCAAGAACGTGCGTTTACCATAACAACACCTAGCGCACCTATTACATTGGCAACTATAGAAACTAGAGACGTTGGCTGTAACAATGATATGGGAAGTGCTAATATTACCCCTATTGGTGGCGAAGGTTCTTATGATATTGTTTTGACCAATACCAGTATAAGTACTTCCTACACTGCTACACAAGTGTACAGTAATCTTTTTCAAGGTCTTAGTGATGGCCAATATAGTGTAGAAGTAACGGATAATTTAGGTTGTACCGAGACTTTCACAAATGCATTCGTACTGTCTCCGCCTGAACCGATTATCGCTAGTATTCAATCTGTTAGAGAATTGGTTTGTGAAGGTGATACGGACGCAGAAATAACTGCGGAATTTACCTCAAGAACAATTAGCAACCCTACACCAAGTTATAGATACATTCTTAAAACTTATGATAGCGATGCTTCTGGAGCAAATCTGCTGCAGACCTCAAACCCTCAGACCGTACCAACATTTACCAACTTAGGATCTGGTTTTTATAGTGTAACCATTTTGGACGACCTAAATTGTTCGGATGAAACTAATATTGTAGAGATTGTTGAACCTACTGAAGTAGAAGGACAGCTAGTAACTTCACAAAGACTGAGCTGCTTGTCCGATGCAGAACTATTATTAACTGCTTCAGGAGGTACAGGACCATATACGTGGAGTACTACGGGAGTAGCTCCGTTCAATGCTATGAACGAGACCAATGGGCCAAACACCCATTTGTTTACAGGAATTACGGCCGGTACCTATGAGTATTATGTACAAGATAGTTTTGGTTGTATTTCCGTACTATCAAACAGCATTACAATCAATGCAATAGAAGACCTTCTAGTTATAGTTGAAAATTTTGACCCGATTATCAATTGTAATGGCGCAAGCACCGGAGTAATAGTTGCGGAAGCCCAAGGTGGACTTGGAGATTACCAATACGCATTGTTCTCAGATGCCGCTCTTACAAATGAAATAAGACCTAATCAAGTAACAGGCTTATTTACCGATTTATTCGCAGGTACCTACTTCGTGAGAGTACAAAGTGATGATTGTTTGGAAATATCCGCCGAAATCAATATTACTGAGCCTGAACCACTTGTTATGGATACGGTCAATAGCGAGTTTAACGATGTTACTTGTAATGGCGCGGATGATGGTAGTATTACCATTGTAATGATAGGTGGCTCAAATAGCTACCAATATGCCATATCTCCAAATCTAGACCGTTTTAGCGATGACAATACTTTTGAAGATTTAGCTCCTGGTGATTATACCATAATAGCACAAGATTCAAACGGATGTTTTGAGCTTATAGAAGCTACTATAGAGGAACCGGAAGTTTTGGAAGTGATCGCTACCGCTACTCCGGAAATTTGTGTAGGCGAGGAAGATGGTACTATAGAGCTTACCATTACAGGTGGTACTGCACCTTATAGCACTCGTTTGCTAGATGAAAGCACTTTTGTGCAAGACAGAACAAGTTTTACCAATATGGCCGCTGGATTGTATATCATCTATATTGAGGATGCGCAGGGTTGTGAAGAGACCATTACGGTAACTGTTGATCCAGGGGTTAACTTAGGAGCTTTCGTTGAGCCGGTATACGGATGTAACGGCAATACGCCTAATAACTACATCAATATAGTTCTTGATGATGCTAGCATAGAGGATGATGTCCTTTTTGGATTAGATACAACAGACCCTGCCGAAATGCAGTTAAACCCTTTCTTTAGGGATGTACCTGCAGGAAGCCATTTTATCAGCATTTCACATGCTAACGGTTGTATTGCCACTTATGATTTTGAAGTGGAGGCTTTTGAGCCATTGACGCTTACTGTAGTTGAATCCAATATAAACCAGATTACGGCTACCGTAACCGGAGGTCGAGAAAATTATACCTTCTACTTTGGCGATACCAATAATGGTTCCGATAACGTTTTTTATATTACTAAAACAGACACCTATTTGGTTACTGTTGTCGATGAAAACGGTTGTGAAACTTCACAAAGTATTTTTATGGAATTCATAGATATTGAAATCCCTAATTTCTTTACACCAAATGGTGATGGAGCAAATGACATCTGGAAACCAAAAAATATAGAAATCTATCCTGATATTTTTATTAGCATTTATGATAGATACGGTCGTACAGTTTATCAGTTCAGGGATAATGAAGACGGTTGGGGCGGATTCTATCAGAAATCAGAATTACCTTCGGGGGATTATTGGTACGTAATTAGATTAAATGGAGAAGCGGATACAAGAGAGTTCGTTGGCCATTTCACCTTATATAGATAAAACATTGTGAAATTAAAACTATTCATACTATTTTTTGTGGTAACACTGGGCAGTTATGCCCAGTTGAGCGACCTGCACTATTTGCCCCCATTAAAACAAGGGGGTAACAACCAAGCTGTCACGCAACAGCATATTTATCTTTCCACCCCGGAAACTGCTGCATTTACGGTAAATATTTACCAAGGTACCTCTGCTACCCTATATAGTACAATTTCATTATCTAAAACTACCCCTCAAGAAGTAGTCCTCCCGAATGGTGACAATAACATCACCATGATGACCAATGCCAATACGGGAGTAGTTCTTACTACGGGCGGTTTGAGACTTGAGGCTCCGGGAGGGGAAAAATTCTACGTAAACTATAGAGGTAGGTCCGGATCACAAGCAACTTCCCTTACAAGTAAAGGTAGACAAGCTATAGGTACTCATTTTAAATGGGGAGGAACCCCAAATAAAGGTACTCAGGCAAGTTTAACAAATTCCCTGGGAATCATGGCCACAGAAAATGGTACCACGGTCACGGTTTCAGGTTATGATCCAGATTGCGAATTTAGATTGGGTAGTGATAGAGATGGAATAACAGCTGATTCTTATACCATTAATTTGGATGCCAACGAATCTTTTGTGTTTGAGGCATATGTTGCTGAAAGTCCCGCTAACGCAGATGGTTGGTTAGGTGCAGATGTAATTTCAAATAATCCTATAGTGATAAGTAATGGTGGTCTTAATACAGGTGCCAGGGTAGGTTACTCTGGTAGAGATGCTGCTATTGACCAACCAGTGCCTCAAAATAAAATTGGTAAAGAATATGTCTTTATAAGAGGAAACGGTACCAGTGAAACAGAAATACCTATAATTATTGGCACGCAAAACGGCACCAACATCTATGTAAATGGGAGTACTACAGCTATTGCAACCATCAATGACGGCGATTACTTTGAAATACCGGAGAGCAACTATTCCGTTTCTTCTGCAGGTGGTAATATGTACGTAACCACTTCAAAAGATGCCTATGCCTATCAACTGATGGCTGGTGCAAGTGCAATTTACACCCAAGGATTGAATTTTATTGCTCCCGTAAATTGCTTACTACCGGATAAAGTAGATAATATAACGCATATAGAAGATGCTGCCGGTATAACCATGACGGGTGGCCTAACATTAATCGCCTCTACCTCAACGCCCGACGCAAACATTCAAATAACGGACGGTAATGGTCCAGTAACCCTTCCTAGTTCATCACCAGTAGCAGGAACGAGTTTGTGGAAAACCTATTATGTTGCAGGTCTAACCGGAGATGTTAGTGTTGAATCTACAGGTCCTATTGCTGTTGGATTTATGGGATTTAGTGGTGCCAGAGGTATCGCAGGTTATTTTTCCGGTTTTGATACCGTACCGGAAGTAGATCTACAAGTAACGGGCGGTGGGTGCTTACCAACGGCAGAAGTAGAAGTTGTTGACCCTAATTTTGATGATTACCAGTGGTTTGAAAATGGTGCTTTGATAGCAGGTGCAAATAGCGCTAAATACACACCAACCAATGCAGGCGATTATTACGTACGGGTAACAAAAGGAGGTTGCACCTATGATTCGCAGCCTTTAACCGCTTATTATTGTGATCCAGATATCATTCTAAGTAAAGATGCAGACCAAAATACGGTAACCGAAGGAGATACGGTAACTTTTACCATTACGGTTGAAACTTTGGGAATAGACCCAGTAACCAACTTAGTATTGACAGATGTTTTACCTCCCGGTCTAGAACTGATTTCCTCTTCCATATCAAAAGGAACATTTACTTATCCTGATTGGAACGTTGGAGGAATGACCTCTGGTGATCTAGAAACTTTAACTTTGGTCACTAGGGCCAGTTTAGACAATATTTATTCTACAACCGCCAATTACACAAACACCGTCACCAATAGTCAGGACCAGATTGACTCCAATACCACTGCGGACGATCCTTCCGAAACAGTGACCGTAAACAAAAGCACCCCCACCACGGTAATTACGAATAGAAGAATTACCTATCGCGTAAATAGAAATTAATCTTTTAGTGTAACATTGTTCCAAGTTTCTCGTCAAGTACTAAGTAACCCCTCAAAAAATACTTGACGTGAGCACCATTCTAACAGTTAATCATCTCACCAAAAAGTTCGGAAGCCTTACCGCGGTTAAAGACCTTTCTTTTTCTATTGAAAAAGGTAATGTTTACGGTATTCTAGGGCCTAACGGAAGCGGTAAATCTACTACTCTAGGTATTGTCCTAAATGTTGTGAACGCCACACAAGGTGATTTTGAATGGTTTGATGGTTCTGCTACCACGCACCAAGCTTTAAAAAGAGTGGGTGCCATTATTGAAAGACCCAACTTCTACCCCTACATGACCGCAGTTCAAAACTTAAAATTGGTCTGTAAGATTAAAGAAGTTAGTGAAAACAAAATAGAGGAAAAATTAGAACTGGTTGGTTTGTTAGACCGAAAAAATAGTAAATTCAGAACTTACTCCCTAGGTATGAAACAGCGGTTGGCCATTGCCTCTGCACTACTGAACGACCCAGAAATTTTAATTTTAGATGAACCCACAAACGGATTAGATCCCCAAGGTATTCATCAGATTAGGGAAATTATTAAAAAAATTGCTTCCCAAGGCACCACTATTCTATTGGCTTCGCACCTACTTGATGAAGTTGAAAAAGTCTGTAGCCATGTAATCATACTAAGAAAAGGAGAGAAATTATACTCTGGTCGCGTAGATGGTCTATTGGCAAGTCACGGTTTTTTCGAATTGAAAACCGATAACCTAGAAAATTTAAAAAACTATTTAGAAAAACATGCAAGCTTTGGAGAAATAAAACTAGAAAATGGCTGTATCACCGCCTTTCTGAAAGAAGAAATGAATGCAGCAGAACTGAACAAATCGTTATTTGACCAAGGTATAATACTGTCCCATTTAGTAAAACGAAAAGAAAGTCTTGAGGAACAATTCCTAACCTTGACTAAAAACCAATCCAACTAATAGCCATGGTACGACTCTTACATATAGAATTTATAAAGCTATGGAACAACAGGGCAAGCAAGGTTTTAATTCTAGCCTATTTCCTACTCTTAACATCCATAGCACTTATAGCAGCTGTTAAATTTGATATTGGCCCCATCAAATTTCATTTGGCAGAACAAGGTATTTTCAACTTTCCATACATATGGCACTTCAACACCTTTATAACGGCGTTTTTTAAACTGTTCTTGGCTATTGTCATCGTATCTATGATGGCTAATGAGTACAGTAATAAGACCATAAAACAGAACTTAATAGACGGACTATCCAAAAAAGAATTCATTCTATCCAAATTTCTAACGGTTATCTCTTTCGCTTTAATTTCCACTATTTTTGTATTTGGAGTTTCACTCGTTTTAGGCCTTTTTTATTCTAATTATACCGAAATAAGCATCATTTTCTCTGGATTGGAGTTCCTTTTGGCCTTTTTTGTTAAACTTGTTGGTTTTTTCTCATTCTGCTTATTTTTAGGAATTTTAGTAAAACGGTCTGCATTTGCCTTAGGTTTTCTTATTCTATGGCAGGTTTTCGAATCTTTGATCCGAGGTATCATCAGATGGCGTTTCTTTGATGGGGAGACCACGGATATAATTATGGGCTTCTTTCCGCTCAATGCCATGTGGAACCTCATTAAAGAACCTTTTACCCGACTAAGTGCGGTACAAACTGCCGTAAACCAAATGGGAGAAGAAATTGTATTGAATTATCATGTACATTGGTATGAATTGATAATTGTGCTGGCTTGGACCGCTATTTTTATTTATGGGTCTTATGCACTTTTGAAAAAGCGGGATCTATAGAAGTTATTTTCAAATTTTCTACTGGATTACCAGTAGAAATACGTCACAGTTTTCTAGTATTTATCAATCAGAATTATTAGCGGATTATCCTTTGAATTATATTCAATCCTAGAATATAATTGAACGCTATGAAATTCATTTTTTCACTACCATTTCTACTCACCTGTTTCTTCGCTATTTCTCAACAAGCAAATGATTGTATCGATGCTATTGTAGTTTGCGGTAATAGTAATATTTCCAGTAATGCCACGGGTTTTGGGCAGCAAGAATTAAGTCCGAATACGAATCCGTGTGTCAACCAAGAGGTTAATAGTCTTTGGGTTAGTGTTAGCATTGCCGTAAGTGGCTCACTTGCCTTTACGATTAAACCTAGAGATAGTGACTTGGAAGTAGACTATGATTTTTTTGTTTTTGGTCCTAATGCCGATTGTCAGAATCTTGGCAGTCCTATTCGATGTTCTACCACAAACCCTAATCAAGCCACTTTATCCAGTAATATTACCGGTTTAAGCGATACTGCATTTGACCAAAATGAAGGTCCTGGGCCAAATGGAGATGGCTTTGTATCTACCATTCCCGTTACTGCGGGAGAACAATATTACATCTTAGTAGATAGACCAAATGGAGATGGTGGTTTTGATTTGGAATGGACAGGCACTGCTGGTTTTCTACCCTCACCCAATGTTTCCCAACCAAATGATTTAGAAGTGTGTTCATCAGATTTAAATACGACGATTGATTTGACGGAAAACGAAGCATCAATAACATCAAGCACTACAGTAGAAATTTTGTATTACACTTCTTATAATAATGCCTTTGACGATATTAATGCTATAACGGAACCAACTCAATTTCTTTATGATAAAACTGAAAATCGTATTTACGTTCGGGTGACAAATTCAAATGGTTGTTTTGAGATTGTTGATTTTAGCATACGTTCTACAAACTTTGGTGAAACACCAAATCTTAGCTATGACATCTGTGATACAAATCGTGATGGCAAAGGAGATTTTTCTATTATCGATATTACTCAAGATACTCAAAATGCAATACCAAATGGCTCTGCATATTTACTGGGTTTATATCCCGATGAAAATATGGCCGAGTCAGGTGTTAATGAGATCACAAATCCGATTTTCACTACCGCAAGTACGACCATCTATGCTCGCGTTAGCTCCAATACTAATGGAAACTGCTATATTACATATCCCATTTCGTTAACGGTAACTACCTCAGTGCACCCAGCTATTGTCAATTTAATCCAATGCGATATTGATAAAGACAACTCCTTGGATGGTATTACACAGATTAATTTAAATCAATCATTTCCTAACCTAGACACCAACTCCATTACCTATTATGAAACGGATGCTGATCGTAAAGCCAACAATCCCATATTGAATCCAAATAATTATATCAATACAACTCCTTTTAATACCACTATTTATTATCAAATAGCCAATAGTGATTGTGAAAGTTTAGGTGAAATAGCAATTGAGGTAAAACCCACAACAGTAAGTCTAAATACTATCAGCCCAATAATAGCTTGCGCTGATAACCCTGAGGATGAATTTCCCGAAAGTACTTTTGATTTGGAAAGCATCCGCCAGAATACGTATGCCGGGATGGACGTAGCTTTCTATGAAAGTTTGGAAGATGCTTCTTTAGAACAAAATCCGCTTGACGGAAACTACAGAAGTACCTCAACATTTTTATATACCCGTCTTGAAAATAATAACCAATGCAACAGGGTAGAGGAAATTGAATTCATTGTGAACAATTTACCCGAAATAACCCTAGAAGATAATTATGAGGTATGTGCTGACGGAGAACCTCTGTTAATTAACGCTCCAAATGGCTTTGATGGATATAGTTGGCTTAAAGTTGATAACGGTACACCCATAGAAATTAGCATTGATCAACAAGTAACTATTACCGAACCTGGACATTATAGCTTAGAAGTTGAAACTCAATATCAAAACAATAATCAAATCTTTAGCTGTATAAATTATGTGGATTTTCTAGTTACACCTTCAATTCCTGTTGTTATTGAGAACATAGATATTGAACAATTTTCTAATTCAAGTACTGTAGAGGTAGAAATAAGGGGAAACTCCGTTTACGAGTATTCCCTTAATGGCGAAAATTATCAAGATGAACCTAGATTTGATAATGTAGAGGCAGGGTTTTATACCGTTTTCGTACGTGATAAAAACGGCTGTGGTACATCTCAGAAAGATATTTCGGTCATAGGTTTTCCAAAATACTTCACTCCCAATGGTGATGGTGCAAACGATACCTGGCAAATTACAGGATTTAGTACAAGTTTTGGCAATCAAGCTATTAACATTTATGATCGTTATGGTAAACTTTTAAAACAGATCAGTTCAAATTCAATTGGCTGGGATGGGTCATTGAACGGGCAGCCACTACCCTCTTCCGACTATTGGTTTAGAATTACCTTGACCGATGGCAAAGAATATAAAGGCCATTTTGCCCTAAAGCGATAGCTTCACCAAAAATTTCAATCCAGCCACAATAGGTCGTAGTTCTTTTGTAATTTTAAAGGATGAAATTTAAAGTAGTCTCAGAGTTCGAACCCACTGGTGACCAGCCGGGTGCTATTAAGCAACTTGTTGAAGGTATTGAAAGTCAAGAACGCTATCAAACCCTGTTAGGAGTTACCGGTTCTGGAAAAACGTTTACCGTTGCCAACGTTATAGAACAGGTGCAACGCCCTACCCTAGTCCTTGCCCACAACAAAACCTTAGCTGCCCAATTGTATTCGGAATTCAAACAGTTTTTTCCGGAAAATGCAGTTGAATACTTCGTTTCGTACTATGATTATTATCAGCCTGAAGCGTTTATTCCATCTTCTGGACTTTACATTGAAAAAGACCTTTCTATTAACGAGGACATAGAAAAATTGCGTCTAAGCGCCACTTCGTCTCTGCTTTCAGGTCGTCGTGATGTGTTGGTTGTGGCGTCGGTTTCATGTTTGTACGGTATCGGAAATCCAGTGGAGTTCCAGAAAAATGTCATCACAATAAAAAAAGACCAAGTTATTGCGCGTACCAAATTCCTTCATCAATTGGTACAAAGCCTTTATTCCAGAACTACGGCCGATTTTAGAAATGGCAATTTTAGAGTGAAAGGAGATGTTGTGGATGTTTTCCCTAGCTATGCGGACCATGCTTTCCGTATCCACTTTTTTGGCGATGAAGTGGAAGAGATTGAAGCTTTTGACCCTTTCAATAACAATGTAATTGAGGTTTATGAAACTTTGAATATTTACCCAGCGAATATGTTCGTTACTTCCCCGGATGTGCTGCAAGGAGCAATTCACCAGATTCAGGAAGATATGGTGAAACAGGTAGACTATTTTAAAGAAATAGGAAAGCCTCTAGAAGCAAAGCGATTGGAAGAGCGCACCAGCTTCGATTTGGAGATGATTCGTGAACTTGGTTATTGCTCCGGTATTGAGAACTATTCTCGTTATTTAGACGGCAGACAACCCGGTACTAGGCCGTTCTGTTTACTTGATTACTTTCCAGATGATTATTTAATGGTAATTGATGAAAGTCATGTTACTATTCCGCAAGTACACGCTATGTATGGCGGTGACCGTTCTCGTAAAGTGAATTTGGTGGACTATGGTTTTCGTCTCCCTGCAGCAATGGACAATAGACCACTAAAATTTGAAGAGTTTGAAGCGCTTCAAAATCAAGCCTTATATGTGAGCGCAACACCTGCAGATTATGAGCTACAACTGAGCCAAGGAGTTTATGTGGAGCAGGTAATTAGACCTACCGGACTTTTAGACCCAATTATTGAGGTTCGACCAAGTCAAAACCAGATTGATGACCTTGTTGAAGAAATTCAGGTTAGAGTGGAGAAAGATGAGCGGACCTTGGTCACCACCTTAACTAAAAGAATGGCGGAGGAACTGGCCAAGTATTTAACACGAATAAATGTTCGTTGCCGTTATATTCATAGTGATGTGGATACGTTGGAAAGAGTAGAAATCATGCAAGACCTAAGAAAAGGAATTTTTGATGTGCTGATTGGAGTAAACCTACTTCGCGAAGGATTGGATTTACCGGAAGTTTCTTTAGTAGCAATTTTAGATGCGGATAAAGAAGGCTTTCTACGAAGCAATAGATCGCTAACACAAACCGTTGGTAGAGCAGCAAGAAATCTAAATGGTAGAGCCATAATGTATGCCGATAAAATTACGGACAGCATGCAGACAACTATTGACGAAACAAATTACAGAAGAGAAAAACAAATTGCGTACAATACAGAACATGGCCTTGTGCCAAAAGCATTGAATAAAAGTTTGGATAGTGTGCTATCTAAAAATTCAGTTTCTACGTATCACTTCGAAAAAGAGGAGATGCGAGCAGCTGAACCAGACCTTGAATATTTAACCAAAGACCAAGTTGAAAAGTTGGTTCGAGAAAAAAGAAAGGCTATGGAAAAAGCGGCAAAGGAACTCGACTTTATGCAAGCTGCAAAACTCAGGGATGAAATAAAAACGCTTCAAGAAAAAGCATAATCAAGTAGTTTTTTACTGAAATTTAAGACCAAAATACATACTTAAATATTTGATGTCGATAAATGCTTTAATAAACCTGATTAACATATAACTAAACGTCATTTTTAGACAAGACTAAAAAATGTTATTTGTCAATTTTTAGGTTAAAAACTAATTTTATATTTTTTAGTTTGTGAGTTTGTAGAAGATATTCTTACTTCCACTTCAGCGTATCTCTTTTGTATTTTTAAATCCATCTATTTAATTCAAAAAGAGGTAGCTTTTATTATGAATTAACCCACCAAAAAAAGCCCCTTTTAGAAAGAAAAAACACCCTAGAAATGAACCTAGGGTGTTTTAACAAATAACCAACCAAACTTAAATCTACCCAATAAAAATTGGGCTCAAAAAACGCTTTGCCTTAACGGCAAAACAACCAATCTAACTTTTACTTTAATTCAATAAGACGCTTTGGTTTTGGCAAAGCTTCCTCTTTTTTAGGTAATTCCACTTTTAAAACTCCATCAACATAATCCGCTTTTATAGCATCTACATCTATTGATTCCGGAAGTGTAAAAGCTCTTTGAAAAGAAGTGAACTTAAACTCACGACGGGTATAATTTTCATCTTTAACTTCTTCCTCAGTTTTTACCTCAGATGAAATAGTCAAAAGCTCATTATCAACTTCAATATTAAAATCTTCTTTCTTTCTTCCCGGCACAATCAGTTCAAGATCAAAACTCTTTTCATTATCCTTTATGTTAACCGCAGGTGTACTTGTTGCAACATTTTCCATTCCACCAAACCAATCAGGTTTAAAAATTTCGTTCATTAAAGAAGGAAAAACTAAATTATTTCTTTTTACTATACTCATAATATGTATGTTTTGTGTTAGACTTTAAATTCGATTGGTTAAAGTCAAATTGCGTTCCAATTCGATAAACATGACTTTATGACGCTTTTAACACTTTTATAAATGACAAAATGGCGTAATTACATGTTTTCGAATTACATTTTGTCTTTTTTTGAGAGGTTAAATTTGCTAATGAGCATTTGAAGCCATAACTATATATGGTTTGGAGCTATGGTTCTCTCTCTTATTTGTAATACCTTGCTGAAAATTTTGCTTTTATGACTAATAATGACGTTTTTAAGAAACTAAGAGTAGCTCTAATGTTGAGAGATGATGATATCGTGGACATCTTAAAACTGGTAGATTTTAATATAAGTAAAAGTGAGCTAGGTGCCTTTTTTAGAAAAGAAGACCATCCAAACTATAGAGAATGTGGTGACCAAGTGCTTCGCAACTTTTTAAATGGATTGGTTATTCATCTAAGAGGTACTAAGGAGAACCCAACAACCCCGGGAGAAGCTCTATCTAAAAAAGCGGTTAAAGAAACCAAAATCGTACACGCAAAAAGACCTGATTTTAAAACCCAACAACAAAAGAAAATCAATAAAGATATTACCAACGTAAGATATAAGAACAAAAAAAAATCCTGAGTTCGATGATGAGCCGTACACAGGATTAAAAGTTTGTACGATAAGTATTAGCCGGTTATTCATACCGGTAAATTTAGGCTCAACCCTCCTTGTGTTTCTGCACATCTACTCTCTGATAGTTATGTTTATCCAATACAAAGGATTTCAATATCTCATTATCTCCCTCAACAGTAAGAATTACAATTTCGCGCTTGTCGTTTAATATGAACCGCACGTTCGCCGTCATATCTGTACCCGTGATACCAAAGAATTTACACTTTATGGTCCTGAAATTTGTTCGGCCAAGTTTTTTAAAGGATTTTCATTGTCTTCGTCGTCAGCTAAAACATTTCCATTTAAAGTAGCGTTGCAGCTACCAAGGCTAAACTAATTTTTCTCCTAATTTATCGTTTTAAATGATTTCATGAATTTCTTTAAAGACGATAGGCTTGTGCGATTGTTACTGAATAGTGACTATTCTAACATATTATTCCTGTTTTTAGTAATAGTTATTCTTTATAAAGGACACTAGTCACCTCATCCTTCAAAGTTAATATGTCTACTCATATTCTCTTCCACAGATATAAAAGACTCTATACCCCTTATACCTTCAATAGTTAAGATAGCCTCTTGATAGAGATTCCTATAATGCAAACTATCTTTAGCGTGTACCTTAATGAAGATATCATACTTACCTGTACTATGGTGGATTTTAACCACCTCTTGAATCTTTGACAATTCTTCTATAACAACTTTGTACAAAAAGCTCTCCCTTAGATAAATTCCCAAAAATACAGTCATCTTATAACCCATCTTACTATAATCCAAACTTAAGGTAGCTCCTTTTATAACACCCATATTTTTCATCTTTCGTGTACGCATATGGACAGTTCCCGGCGATATACCCGCTCGTTTAGCAACCTCTGTATAAGGCATTTGTGCATCACCGGATAATAATGTCAATATTTTGTGGTCTACCGTATCAAGTTTATCTCTCATATGTAGTGTTTTTCTTGGTTATATATAGTCCTTTTCAAGGTTGTGTTCATAAAGTCAGTTTTATTTAATCGAAAAATGTTCAATTAAAATAACCGTTTAACTGATTTTAGTAAAAATAGTTTAATGATTTTAAAAAAACAGTTACAATTCACTAATTAAACTCGTTTTTTTATGAATATAATTAAATTTTAACCGCGCCTAATTTACGATGCCATAAAAATGTTTTTTTAATGCAATAATTACATATTGATAACTTTTCAAAGTTCAAAAAGTAAATAACTACCATATTGATTGATTTTTAATTTAAAATAATCAATTCGGCAGCTTTTATCTTTATAACTACCTAAAAGTCAGCCTTTACTAGGCTTACCATATTTTTTTATATCAAAAAGTCACACTAATATTGTCTTGTCGGAACATCATATAATAAAGTGATGACCGGCACAGATAAGTATCCGGAACTTCTCTTTAGAACTGCATTTGACCACCGTCCCCCCACAAAATGGAGAAGGTGTGGTTGGACAAATGAACAATGTTTAGTATCAACCAAAACCTTGTACTTATGAAGAAGAACAAAGCTCTAATACTATCGCTCTTATTTTTAAACTGTATATATATAATGTACGGGCAAGAGACAACTATTACCGGAACAGTAATAGATGAAGACGGTGTCGTGTTACCTGGCACAGACATTATTATAAAAGGATCAACCAAAGGAACGCTTACAGATTTTGATGGGAATTACACCATAGATGCCTCGGCAGATGCCATTCTTGTTTTCTCATCATTAGGTTATGCTTCCAAAGAAGTGCCAGTAAACGGTAAAGATGTTGTAAATGTAACTTTGGCCATGGCCGCTGAGCAATTACTGGAAACCATTGTAATAGGCTCACGTGGTCAACCCAGAACAAAGTTAAATACTCCGGTTCCCGTAGATGTCATTGATATCAAGAAAGACGCTATTAATATGCCACAACAAGACCTTTCTCAAATGTTAGCTGCTTCAGCACCATCATTTACCGCATATACAAGTGGTGGTGGCGACCTTTCATCATTTGTTAGTCCACCAAGCCTTAGGGGTCTAGCACCAAACCAAATGTTGGTTTTGGTAAATGGCAAAAGAAGGCACACCTCTGCAATTTTAGCCGCCTCACAAACTGGAACACCATCTAACGCCGTAGATATGAAATTCATTCCTTCAATAGGAATAGACCATATAGAAATACTACGGGATGGAGCATCTGCCCAATATGGTTCTGATGCTATTGCCGGGGTAATAAACGTAGTAACCAAAAAAGGAACCGGTGAATTTACAGGAACCCTAACTGTTGGCGGTTACCCGAACAAATCACCTGACTTTAGCGATTCTGATTTAACCGACGGAGAAAAAGCCTTAAATAGATCTTCTGGAGACTGGGATGGTTTTAACTTTCAGTTTGACGGTAATTATGGTGTTGGTTTTGAAAACGGAGGATACTTTAATGTATCCGCTTTAATAAGCCAATCTGAAAGAACTATAAGGCCTACAGTACTTGAAATAGACCGAGCTCCCTTATACAGTGATGGTTACTTGAACAACCAAACCACAGATGTTACAGGTAGACCGGTAATAACCAACCCAGAATTAGTTGCCGCACAAGCTAGTGGCAATGCAGCAGCAATAAGCTCTTTATCGACAGTAGAAGGCCTCATGGCCGCAAGGGATATTGAACAAGTAGATGTAGCAACCTACTCTGGTCTCCCGGCCAAGACACTCATGGGCTTTGGCTTTAATCTTGAAAATCCGTTGAGCGAAACTACGGATTTTTATGCTTTTGGAGACTTCGGTTACCAATACTCAGATGCTTATAGCTGTTTTTACAGAAGAGCTGCTCAAGCAGACAGAACTAGCTTTGACCTTTATCCAAACGGTTTTAGACCTCAAATTTATACAGACCAATACAATCTATCCCTATCGACTGGTATAACCGGTGAATTGGGCGATTTTGATTTTGACCTTAGCAATACCTTTGGTTACAACTCTGCTAAATATGGCATGTTCAACACTTGGAATGCAAGTATAGGAACTGGTTCACCTACAGATATGTACTTAGGTACACATAGTTTTGCACAGAACACTCTTAATTTAGATTTCACTAATTATTATGAAGATATCCTATCCGGGCTTAATGTAGCTTTTGGAGGGGAATTAAGAGTTGAGAACTACGCAATTGTTGCTGGTCAAGAAGAGAGTTGGACGGCAGGTTCCGCTGGTGTAGTAACCGCTACTGAAGACAACCAAGCATTAATTGGTCCTGATGGCTTTCCGTTGGAAGACCTTAACGGAACTCCTATTGTTGATGGCAGTGGTGCCCCTGTTATACTACCATACGCTGGCGTAAGCCAAGAATTGGTTAAAAACTACGCTTTAAACTGCCAATGTTTTAGGGGTTTTGCTCCCGAAAATGAAAGTAACTCTTACCGCTCTGTAATGGCAGCCTATTTAGATATGGAGTTAGACGTAACAGAGGATTTTTTAGTATCCGGAGCTCTTCGCCTAGAAAACTATTCAGATTTTGGAAATGTATTGACAGGAAAGGTAGCTGCTAGATACTCTATTGGCGATAACTTTGCATTTAGAGGCTCTTTTAGTAGTGGCTTTAGAGCACCTTCATTGCAAGAACTTAACTATTCCCACAGTTATACTTTCTTCGTTGGTCTTACACCATTTGACGGAACACTTTATCCGAATAGCAGCTCTGCCGCAAGAGCTTTGGGTATTGGCCAATTACAAGAAGAAAGATCAAGAAACTATAGCTTAGGTTTTACCACAAAGATTGGTAAATTGAACTTAACGGTAGATGCTTATAAAATTGACATATTCGATAGAATTTTCGAAACGGGAGAATTTGACGCCGGTCAAGCTCCTGTGCTTTCACCGATCATAGGTAGTGGTTTAGCCAGTTTTAGAATTAATGGAGGTGACATTAGCACCAAAGGTGTTGAAGCAGTATTGAACTATAACACCAACCTTGGGGCAGGAAACCTAGGACTTACACTTTCGGGGACATTCAGAGAAAACAAATTTGAAAATGTAAATATCCCCGACCTGAACACAAACCTTTCTGACGATGATTTGGCAGACAACTATGTAAACAGAGGTCTGATAGGACAATTCGAAACAGGAACACCAAGTAGTAAAATCATTGGGACACTTAACTATTCCATTGGTAAATTCTCTGCCATGTTAAGAGGTACCAGATATGGTTCCGTACAGACTAGAGACAGCAGAGAGCGTGGTTTGCTTGATGGCACCGTTGGTTTTGCCGATCAATTTTTTACGCCAGAGTTTACAACGGATATTGGTATCACATACAACTTTACTGATAAAATCAGCTTCACTATAGGAGGTAATAACATTTTTAACGAATACCCAGAAATTATCCGGTATGAATTAAGAACCTTTAACCTGTATTCTAACTATCAGCAAGGATCATCTGGTTCTTACTACTTCGGTAGATTAAGCTTTACACTGTAGAACGAATATTTGGTACAATTTTAAAAAAGAGAATTATGACAAAGCATATAAAGAATATTTTAGTAGCAATGGTAGTTACCGCAGGTCTTTTTTCCTGCGAGCAGGAGCGCTTAGACCCTGTACTCACCACTGCCGAAGGTGGTGGGACACTTAGCGAATATATGGCATATACAATAGCCTCTACCGATCCATCCGGTTCTAACGTTTTTGGAAGAATTGTTTTTTGGAAGAGCACGCTTAACCAGACACTGGTTCAGGTTTCACTATACAACACCGTTCCCGGCCTTGAACATCCAGCTTTGGTTTTGGAAGGAATGGTCGGTACCGAGACTACTACAACCCTTACGTTGGACAACATTTCAGGAGACAGTGGTGAATTTGAAGCTAACAAGTTTTTTGTTATTGACGATACCGAATTTTATGATGCCATCCCTGCAATGGATGCTCACGTTAATATCTATCTGAGCGAAACAGATGACACTATAGTTGCTTCAGGCGATTTTGGCGCAAATGCCAATCCAGTAGAAATGAATTAAACTTAAACTTTTAACTTAAAACACATATTATTATGAAAACATTAGACAGAAGAGCGTGGTTGAAACGAGGAGCACTTACAGCTGCCGGGGCAATAGCTGCACCGTATTTAAGTTATGGGGCGTTTGGTAATGAACCTGTAGCCTTAGATGCTCAAGGCAACCTTCCGTATACTCCATTCTTTAAGGAGTATTTGCCCTACGAAGTAGACAAACCTGTTGAACTTCTTGCAAAATTAAACGCCAATGAGAATCCTTACGGACCATCTCCTATGGCAGTTGACGCTATGCAAAAATATGCACCAAAAGGCAACCGATATGCCTGGAAGGAGTTATATACATTAATAGATAAAGTTGCAGTACTCGAAGGTGTTGAAGCTGAAACCATAATGATGGGACCTGGTTCTTCTGACCTTTTAGAGAAAACTGCTATGGTATTCTTCCAAAATGGAGGAAATATCGTTTCTGCGGACCCTGCGTACATGTCATTGATAAAAGTTGCGGAAGCTACAGGAGCTACATGGAAGCCTATCAAACTTAAAGATGACTGGTCTCATGATTTACCGGCTATGGAAGCTGCTATCGATGCTGACACAAAATTGGTGTACATCTGTAATCCGAACAACCCAACCGGAAGTATGACAGACCACGAAGAACTTCTTGATTTTTGTTCCAGGGTTTCTGAAAAAGTACCGATTTTTATAGATGAAGCCTATTTAGGATTTTTAGATGATGCTGCAAAGAAAAGTATGGTATCTCTAATAAACGAAGGTAAAAATGTAATGATTGCTCGTACTTTCTCTAAAATTCAGGGTATGGCAGGCTTACGTGTAGGCTACATGGTAGCTCAACCAGAAACATTGGCTATTATTCAAAAGATAACAAGAGGTGGTATGGGAATTTCATTACCATCAGTTCATGCTGCAATGGCAAGTATGGATGATATTGAATTTTCAAACAAAACAAGAAAATTGAATTCTGAATGTAGAGAGTATGTATATTCTGTATTAGATGGAATGGGCTATAGCTATGTACCATCTTCCACAAGCTTTATAATCTTTCCGATTGAAATGGAAGGAAAAGCATTCTTAGAAAAAATGACCGCAGAAGGCGTTGGTGTTCGTGCTTTCAACATTATGGACAGAAATTGGTGCCGTGTTAGTATGGGTACAATGGAAGAAATGAAACTCTTTGGTGCTGCTTTACAAAAAGTATTGGCCTAAAGTTATGCAATGCCCCCAGAGAGTCGGTTTTAATCATCAATTGCCTTGATATCCCTAATCGACTCTCCACGGGTTTTACAACCCTGTTTCACCTACTCATTCAATAACTCTTAAACAAACCACCTTATGAATTTCGCCCTTCAAAACACGTTAGAACTATTACTCATTATTGGTTTAGGGCTGCTATTACAAAAAAAAGTAGCGAAACAAGACCTTAAAGGTGTCAAAGTTATCATTCTCAGTGTAGCCTTACCGGCCGTGATTTTCGTTGCCCTTTTAAAAATAAAATTAGACAGTTCCCTATTAATTTTCCCCTTGCTTGCTTTAGCATTCAACTTGGTTATGCTACTTGCATCCAAATATATTCTTAATGCATCCGTATCAAAAAAAGAAAAGTCTAAAAGAAGAACTATAATGATGCTAATGCCTTCATTGGCACCAGGCCTATCATGCTTTCCCTTTATTGCCATTTATTTAGGTGATGATTCTGTGGCATTGGCCGCTTTAGCAGACGTTGGAAACAAGATTTTTGTTTTGATATTGCTTTATATGGTTGCCATGCATTGGTATCAAAAAAGAGCTATAAAAGATTTGCAGACTTCAACCTCCGGTAAATTAAAAGGGTTAGGTTTAGCATTGATAAAAGAGCCTATAAATCTGGTTATTATCGTTGGCCTTTTACTACTATCATTTGGGCTCAACTTAGAATCCTTACCGTCTTTTGTGCAAAACACAGCATTACATATCAAAGTGATCATGACCCCACTTATCCTATTATTCATAGGTATGGCAGTTCGCATAAAATCTGGAGAATTTGGACTTATCCTATCTCTACTCACGCGAAGAGCAGGCATCACCTTCTGCCTCTCGGCTATTTTTATTCTGTTACTTCCGGGCTTAGCTACGCCATTGATTCTTTTATTGGTTGTATTTCCACAGAGTTCTTGTAGTTTTTGGCCTTTTGCACATATGAGTGCCATAAGCTCTATGGAAGAAGATGACAAACAGGACAAACCAACTTTTGATATTAATTTTGCGGTTAACATTTTAGCCCTATCATTACCATTTTCAACTATGCTCGCTATTGGAATCTTCTCTTTCAGTGATTTCTTTGTAAATCCTTCAATTTTGTTATTGTTAGGTTCTGGAATGATCACTGCTTCCTTCATTCCATACATTATTGAAAAAGTAAAGAAAAATAAAGAATCGGAATTATCCAGTCAATTCAGTACTTACGCGGGTATTGACTCCCATTCGCAGACATCAGAAGAGAGCTAGATTAAAATAATCTTTATTAAATTTACAAAAAAAAGCATGACAATCGGTATCCCCAAAGAAGTCAAAAACAATGAAAATCGCGTAGGCATGACACCTGCGGGAGTATTTGAATTAACAAAACAAGGACATATCGTTTATGTGCAATCCGGTGCGGGAGAAGGCAGCGGATTTTTTGACAATGATTACAAAAAAGCGGGCGCCCTTATTTTGGACACTATTGGCCAAGTATATGGTATTAGCGAAATGATAGTAAAGGTAAAAGAACCTATGCCTGAAGAGTATGACTTGGTACAACCGGACCAAATCATATTTACCTATTTTCATTTTGCTTCTAGCGAAGAGCTTACTAAAGCAATGATAGAAAGCAAATCTATCTGCATCGCTTATGAGACGGTTGAAGATGTAGATGGGTCCTTACCGCTTTTAACACCTATGTCTGAGGTAGCAGGAAGAATGGCAGTTCAACAAGGGGCCAAATATCTAGAAAAACCAGCTAAAGGTAGAGGTGTTCTATTAGGTGGTGTACCTGGTGTTGCTCCTGGCAAAGTTCTGATATTAGGTGCCGGAGTAGTGGGCGTGCAGGCTGCAAAGATGGCAGCTGGTTTAGGTGCTCAGGTAACCATATTAGATATTAACATGAAACGACTTAGGTATATCAATGATGTAATGCCTCCTCATGTTATAACTGAATTTTCTAACGAATTCAATATTCGAAAATATATACAAACTCATGACCTTATTATTGGTGGCGTTCTTCTAAAAGGAGCAAAAGCGCCTAATCTTATTACAAGAGATATGCTCAAGGAAATGAGACCAGGAACCGTAATTGTAGATGTAGCGGTAGATCAAGGAGGCTGTGTAGAAACCACCCGCCCGACCACTCACGAAGATCCTATTTATATTATTGATGATGTAGTGCATTATTCGGTTGCCAATATGCCAGGAGCCGTACCTTATACTTCTACCGTAGCCCTTACTAATGTTACCTTGCCTTATGTGGTTAAGTTAGCAAACTTGGGATGGGCAAATGCTACAGACAAAGACCCTGCACTTAAGAAGGGGCTAAATATTATTAACGGAGAAGTTGTTTATGATGGTATAATGGAAGCTTTTTAGTACTAGCCAAATTAACCGAACATCATAAAAAAAACGGTCTCTATGTTAGAGACCGTTTTTTAATTATAAAATTAAGCTTCGTTACTATCTACTGGCAACCTCAATTGGAATACGGTATACCATTCCTTTTTGAAAAGTTCCTTTAGATAATTTTTCATAATCGATAGCACCTTTTAAGTACTCCTTTAGTGCTTCGTTTTCTGTTTCAATAGAGAGAATCCTTAAATAATTCCCTTCATCCACAGCAACTCTAACCTCTGCTTTAGAACCTCTGATTTCATTTGGAATAGCGTTGGCTCCTAGCATCTCATAAATTTGAGATGTAAGAACTTTTAAAGCTTTTGGTTGATGTGCTTCTGGCGTGCCGGCAAATGCATAGCCTATGTTCAACGCCATCATCACCATAAGGGCATAAACTGATTTTTTCATGATTTTTTGTTTTGTTTTGCTAATTAAGATAACTAATTCATTTTAAATATATTATAATTTAAAGCTCTAGTAATGATAATTCACTAATTTTTAACACTAAAAAACAATAATGTCATAAAACAAGAGCAAAAACTGACGATAACTCAGCATTTACCCTTACTTGAGAGATTTATAAATTAAGGTATCAAAAAACATTAGGAATAATTAACAACAAAAAAAGAGGGATGAACCATATGGTTCATCCCTCTTCATGTTTATGTAAAGTAGGTTGAGTCTAGCTCAAAACTTCTTTTACTTTATCCGCAGCTTCTTGAAACTGAACCGCAGAATGAACTGCTAGACCAGAGTTATCGATAATCTCTTTTGCGATTTCCGCATTGGTTCCTTGTAATCTAACAATAATAGGAACTTTAATAGAATCTCCCATATTCTTATATGCCTCTACAATACCATTGGCAACACGATCACAACGTACAATACCTCCAAAGATATTTACAAGAATTGCTTTTACACCTTCGTCCTTTAAGATAATACGGAATGCTTCTTCAACCCTTTTAGCATCTGCAGTACCACCAACATCCAAGAAGTTAGCAGGCTCACCTCCGGCCATTTTAATCAAATCCATAGTAGCCATTGCCAATCCGGCACCGTTAACCATACAGCCAACGTTACCATCTAAATCAACATAATTTAAACCTAATGCGCCGGCTTCAACTTCAATCGGGTTTTCTTCACGTAAATCACGCATCTCCGCATACTGCTTTCTGCGGTAAAGAGCGTTATCATCAATAGATACTTTAGCATCTACTGCCATAATCTTATCATCCGATGTTTTTAACACAGGGTTGATTTCAAACATGCTGGAATCACTCTCTACATAAGCTTTATACAAAGAAGCAACGAACTTTGTCATCTCTTTAAAGGCTGTTCCCGAAAGTCCTAAGTTAAAAGCTATTTTTCTTGCTTGAAATGGCAAAAGACCTGTAGCCGGATCAATTTCTTCGGTATAAATAAGGTGTGGAGTGCTATCGGCAACCTCCTCAATATCCATTCCTCCTTCGGTAGAATACATAATCATATTTCTACCTGTTCCCCTGTTCAAAAGAACAGACATGTAAAATTCACTAGTTTCACTATCACCTGGGTAATACACATCCTCGGCAACTAAAACTTGGTGTACTTTTTTACCCTCGGCAGATGTCTGCGGGGTAATCAGGTTCATTCCAATAATGTTTCCTGAAATTTCTTCTACTTCTTTAAGGTTTTTGGCCAATTTTACACCACCACCTTTACCTCGGCCACCTGCATGTACCTGAGCTTTAATAACGTGCCAACCTGTACCGGTCTCAGCAGTTAGTTGTTTTGCAGCCTCTACGGCTTCTTTTGAATTATGAGCCACGATACCGCGCTGAATGCGCACACCGAAACTGGCTAAAATCTCTTTTCCTTGGTACTCGTGAAGATTCATATATTAAGGTATATTTAGATTCAGAAGCAAAAATAGCAAACCCAGAGGATTTAGACTAATGAAATAAGGAGTTAGTTGTAAGTATCAAAACAAGTTTATAGGATACCCGCCCGTAATTACTGCTAAAATAAAGTTTAAAGATTAAAATCCTGGAAGTCCAAAGGATCAAAATTCTTGAAATTACCGTTCATTTCAATGGTCTTCTTAGTACGGTTCACTTCACTCAACATAGAAATGGTAGATACCAAATGCTCTTTCATGAATACCAGTCGGTCCCGTTCACTGGGCATTTGGAGCAATTTATACTCTTGATCAAATGAGAGTCCCATCTTATGAACCAACACATAACTATTGAATTTTTCTAATGGCAATGGTGTATAAGGCACGCCCATTAGCTCGTATAGTTCATGTATTTTATTAAGCACTTCCTCTTTTATATCTTTATCCGCATCATTGACGCTGTCTATGAACTTAATATTCCCGCCAGCGTAGAGCTTACCTTCCATTTGGTTCTCAAAACTAAGAATACGGAACACTTGGCGGGCTACACAGGTAACATCCATTTCTCCATCATCGTACGTATTAACGATCTCTACCAATTGTACTTCCGTACCATAGGTCATACTGTCATTAATATAGACCGGAATCCCAAAAGTAACCGCCTCATTCCTACAGTCGCTAATTAACTGTTTGTAACGTTCTTCAAAAATGTGCAAAGGCACTGTTTCGCCAGGAAAGAAAATAGATTGCAGAGGTAATAATGCCAGTTTCATAATGTAATATTTGGTCTAAAAATACAACCGAATTGAATAACTACAAACTAATTTCAAAAGCTTGTTTGTTTTAAAAATAACAATTTGTTGTATTTTTTATAATTGTAACTGATTTCTTGTACATATGGGATTAACCGACTAAATTCGCACTAAATACCTATGCATATGAATAATGCCGATTTGCTAAATATAGCAAAAACCTATGGAGATCCCGTTTACGTTTACGATTCGGAAAAAATAATTTCTCAATTTCAGAGACTTACAAACGCTTTTAGTAGCGTAAAGAAATTAAAACTCAACTATGCCGCCAAGGCATTGTCCAATATTGCCATCCTTAAGCTAATGAATAGTTTAGGTAGTGGTCTAGATACGGTATCTATTCAAGAAGTTCAATTAGGACTTCTTGCCGGTTTTAAACCAGAATCGATAATTTTCACCCCTAATGGTGTTTCCCTAGAGGAGATTGAAGAGGCTTCTAAATTGGGCGTTCGCATTAATATAGATAACCTTTCTATTTTAGAGCAGTTTGGAAGCAAGCATCCGGATGTACCAGTCTGTATTCGTATTAACCCTCATGTTATGGCGGGTGGGAATGCCAATATTTCTGTAGGCCATATAGATTCTAAATTTGGTATTAGCATTCACCAGATTCCACATTTGTTACGCATTGTTAATGTTACCAATATGAACATTAATGGTATACACATGCATACCGGAAGTGACATTTTAGATATTGATGTTTTTCTATATGCTTCGGAAATTCTTTTTGACACTGCAAAAAACTTCAAAAATCTTGATTTTATAGATTTTGGAAGCGGATTTAAAGTGCCTTATAAAGAAGGTGATATTGAAACCAATGTTGAAGAACTTGGTAAAAAATTAGGTTCTCGTTTTAACGAGTTCTGTAAAGAATATGGCAAACAACTTACACTAGCCTTTGAACCAGGAAAATTTTTGGTGAGCGAAGCTGGTAATTTCCTTGCTAAAGTAAATGTTGTAAAACAAACCACTTCTACGGTTTTTGCAAGCATAGATTCTGGTTTTAACCATTTAATACGTCCTATGCTTTATGGCGCTACTCACCGTATTATTAACATATCCAATCCAGAGGGTAGAGAGCGTTATTACTCTGTGGTAGGATATATATGTGAGACCGATACTTTCGCCAGCAATAAAAGAATCAACGAAATAAGTGAAGGAGATATTCTTTGCTTTAAAAATGCAGGTGCATATTGCTTTACAATGGCCAGTAACTACAACTCAAGATTTAGACCTGCAGAGGTACTTTGGCATGAGGGAAAAGCTATATTAATTAGGGAACGAGAAACGTTCGATGACCTTACGAAACATCAAATAGATGTTAAAAATCTATTTTCTCCTAAGAAGGAAAAAGCTATAGCAAAATAAAGTTGGCGCATTTTCGTTAGTTTTGGTACATTAGTTGGACTAATACCGCAAAAATCAAAATGAAAATATCCGCCAAATATGCTTTTAAGTCTGTCCTATTTATTTTTATAGGGCTAATGGCCTCAAACAGTAACGCTCAAGAGGTAAAATGGTTGAGCTGGAACGAAGCTGCTGAATTGATAGCCACAGAAAAGAATCCAAAGAAAATTTTTATAGATGTCTATACCGATTGGTGCGGATGGTGCAAAAAAATGGATAAGGATACATTTCAAGATTCTAAGGTAGCTGCTTATATGGCCGATAATTTTTATATGGTGAAGTTGGATGGTGAAGGCAAAGAACCTATTGAATTTAAAGGAAAGACCTACAAGTTTATTCCATCTGGCAGAAAAGGGTATCATGAATTTGCCGCCGCACTTATGCAAGGCCGTATGAGCTACCCAACAACTATTTTTCTTGATGAAGAGATGAATATGCTTTCTCCTGTACCAGGTTATCAGAAGCCTGAGCCTTTCTTGAACATTGCCAAATATTTTGGTGATAATATTTACAAAGATCAAGATTGGAAAACTTACACTGGTGAAGGAAAATAGAATAATAATAAATTATGCTCAAACCCGATATCCGTTAAACGATATCGGGTTTTTTATTGGCTTAAGATTAGCTCTTATCTCTTGTATTCGTTTTGACTTTTAAGTACTTTCATTCTACCAAAGAAACATAGAGTTCCAAAAGTTCATGAAAACATTCTTTATTACCTTAATTGCCGGCCTATTTTTCCTTTCTTGTCAAGATGCAAACAAAACATCATTTCCATTAGCAGACGGTGTTTCATTAGAATTGGCGAACTATAGAAAAAGTCAAGTTTCAAATGTTCATTATGAACTTAATTTTGAAATCCCAAGAGAAAAAACAGAACCAATTCCTGCCAAACTAGTTCTTAGGTTTTCAATAGCTAATTTAGATGCACCTGTATATATTGATTTTAAAGAGGATACTTCCAATTTAAAATCCATTAAAACCAATAATAAAAACACCACTATTGTTCATGAGCTAGAACATATTGTAATAGCTCCTAAGCATCTCAAGATCGGTGATAATACGGTAGCGATTGAATTTATCGCAGGTGATACATCTTTAAATAGAAATGATGATTACCTATATACACTTTTGGTTCCAGATCGTGCACGGACGCTTTTCCCATGTTTTGACCAACCTAATATAAAAGCCACCTATCAACTATCCATAGTGGCTCCAAAAGATTGGAGCGTTTTATGTGGTGCACCAGAAATAAGAAAAGAAGAAAATACCAATAGTATCAAGCATTATTTTGACAAAACGGACCAAATGAGCACTTACCTGTTCTCTTTTGTTGCAGGCGAATTTAATTCTTCCCATCAAAATCCTGGTGCGTTTGATATGAATATGCTTTATAGAGAGACGGACGAGGATAAAATCACTTTCAGTACGAACACTATTTTCGATCTACATCAACAGTCTTTATCATTTCTAGAAAACTACACGAATTTTAAGTTTCCGTTTCAGAAACTAGATTTTGCAACGATTCCCGGTTACCAATACGGCGGAATGGAACATGTGGGTGCTATTCAATATAAAGAAAGTGCATTATTTCTTGATGAAACTGCAACTGAAAATGAAAAGCTTAGAAGAATTAAACTCATAGCACACGAAACAAGTCATATGTGGTTTGGCGATTTGGTTACCATGGATTGGTTCAATGACGTTTGGATGAAAGAGGTATTTGCCAATTTCATGGCGGATAAGATCGCTAATCCCGCCTTCCCAGAGGTAAACCATGACCTTGCCTTTATGACCACACATTATCCAAGGGCATATAGAGAGGATAGAACTAAAGGCTCTAACCCCATACGCCAGGAATTGGATAATCTTAAAAATGCAGGTTCTCTATACGGCAGCATTATTTATAGTAAAGCCCCCATAATGATGCGGCAACTAGAATACGTTCTAGGAAAAAAAGCTTTTCAGAAAGGTGTACAAGAATACATTAAAACCTATAGTAACGGCAATGCTACTTGGAACGATCTTATTACCATATTTGCCAATAACACGGAGTTTGATGTTGAAAAATGGAGCGAAGTATGGGTAAACGGTGCTGGCCGTCCTATATTTCATGAACAAATCGTGTATGACTCCAATGATAATATTATGTCTTTTACTATCAACCAGACCGCAGAGGACGATAGTTACCGCATATGGCCCCAAACTTTTGATATTAGCTTAGTCTACAAAGATAGTTTTGAGACTATTACTGTAGATATGAATACAAGTAGTGTAGAGCTTAGTGAAGCCGTAGGCAAATTAAAACCCTTATCCATTATTTATAATTCTAATGGTATGGGGTATGGTATTTTTCCCTTGTATAATATCAAAAGCGAGGAAGCTCCTAAAATTGAAGATGACATTGCTCGTGGATACGTTTATATTAACAGCTACGAAAGTGCATTAAACGGTTTAATTGAACCAAAAAATTTACTGGAATTTTACAGAGAAAGTCTAGCCGTTGAAAACAATGTACTCTTAACTAATCTCCTATCCGGTTATATTAACAACCTTTTTTGGAAATACCTATCTCCTGAGGAAAGAAATAGGTATCAGCCTCTTTTGGGAGATATGCTATGGTCTCAATTGCAGATGGAGATGCCAGCTAATCTTAAGAAAATACTGTTTTCAACTTTTCGTTCTATTGCTTTTTCAGAGAAATCAAAAGCTCAACTATACAAGGTTTGGCATAAAGATCATATAATTCCGAATTTGAAACTCAATCAAGATGATTATACCAGTATGGCAGAAAGTCTGGCCATTTTTAAACATGATGACTATGAAAACATCTTAGAAACCGCCAAGCAGTCTATTAACAATCCGGATAAGCTGGCTGAATTAACTTACTTACTGCCTTCACTATCAAATGATGAAAAAGTTAGAAATAAATTCTTTGCATCTCTAAAGGACGAGAAAAACCGGCAGAAAGAATCTTGGGTATTAAATGCGTTAAGCAACCTTAACCATCCGTTACGGACAAATTCTAGTTTAAGTAATCTAAGGGCGAGTTTAGACCTATTAACAGAAATTCAAAAAACAGGTGATATTTTCTTTCCTAAAGGGTGGTTAAACAACACTATAGGAAAGCACACTTCTGCCAAAGCCTATGCCATACTCAACGAATTTATAGATGAAAACCCTAGATTAAAACCGACGCTTAAGAGCAAATTATTACAAGCTTCGGATGACCTTTACCGAGTACATACGTTAAGCGAAAAAGAAGATTTGGGCCCTACCGACTAAGATTACCTGGGGAATATTACAATTAAAAAGAGCCCTTTTAGAGGGCTCTTTTTGGTTAATTTATGATATCACCTATCTACTGTAATTAGGTGATTCTTTTGTAATAGTTACATCATGCGGATGGCTTTCATTGATCCCACTAGCAGTAATCTTAACAAAACGACCATTTTCTTTTAAAGCATTAATGTCTTTTGCACCACAGTACCCCATACCTGCACGAAGACCGCCAACAAATTGGTGAATACTCTCGTAAAGTTCTCCTTTGTAAGGTACACGACCTACAATACCCTCGGGAACTAATTTTTTAATATCATCCTCTACATCTTGGAAGTAACGGTCCTTACTACCTTGCTTCATAGCTTCTACTGAACCCATACCACGGTACGATTTAAACTTTCTTCCTTCGTATATAATTGTTTCTCCTGGCGATTCTTTTGTTCCCGCTAATAATGACCCTAACATTACAGTGTCCGCCCCCGCTGCTATTGCTTTAGGGATATCTCCAGTGTAACGAATACCACCATCTGCAATTACTGGAACACCAGTACCTTTTAAAGCTGCAGCGACTTCCAATACTGCCGAAAATTGTGGAAAACCAACTCCTGCTACCACCCGTGTTGTACAAATTGATCCTGGTCCTATACCAACTTTTACGGCATCTGCACCAGCTTCCACCAAATATTTAGCTGCATCTCCCGTAGCGATATTACCAACAATGACATCTAAATCCGGAAACTTCTTTTTAACCTCTGTCAATACTGCAACCACACCTTTGGTATGACCGTGAGCCGTATCAATAACTACGGCATCAACACCAGCATTTACTAGCGCTTCTGCCCTATCTACGGCATCTGGAGTAACCCCAATGGCAGCAGCCACCCGAAGTCTACCGTACGTATCTTTGTTTGCAATTGGTTTTTGAGTTAGTTTGGTGATATCTCTAAAAGTAATAAGACCAACTAATTTGTAGTTATCATCAACTACAGGAAGTTTTTCAATTTTATTTTCCTGAAGAATATCTTCTGCCTGAGCTAAAGAGGTTCCTTCACTTACCGTTACCAAATTCTTAGTAGTCATTACTTCAGAAATAGGACGATCATTGTTTTTTTCAAAACGAAGGTCCCTATTGGTTACAATACCTATTAGTTTTCCTTCACTATCAACAATAGGAATACCGCCAATACTAAATTCCTTCATATTCGCTTTTGCATCACTAACAACCGAATTTAAAGGTAAAGTAACAGGATCTATTATCATACCACTTTCCGCTCGTTTTACTTTACGCACTTTTACCGCTTGCTGAGCAATACTCATGTTCTTGTGAAGCACCCCAATACCTCCTTCTTGCGCAATGGCAATAGCCATACGAGATTCGGTAACCGTATCCATCGCAGCAGATACAACCGGTACATTTATAGTGATGTTACGTGTAAATTTTGTTTGGATATTAACTTCTCTGGGGAGTACTTCAGAAAAAGCTGGTACTAAGAGTACGTCATCATAAGTGAGACCTTCTCCAACAATTTTATTCAGGTGGGCTTCCATAGCAATTAATGATTTAATTGCGTGCAAATGTAGTGAATTAAATTCTTTATATCCTTATAATCAATACTCGTTTGCCACTAAAATAAATCCTACTGAAATTACAGACATAAGCACGGGGAAATATCTTTAAATACAATTAAAAAATATTACGGTTTTTTATAGATTGATGTGCAAAATCAAAATGGGAAAGTACTGTATAACTACAGTTTAATTTGAAGCGTTGTATAGATTGTTCTCGGCTCAGACGGTATAATACCGGGCCCTGGGTAGCCCGTAGCCCTTCTGGTAAAGTATATATTATCTAAAAGGTTATTGACACCCGCTTCTAGTTTCCACTTTTTGTAGGTATACGAGAGTGAGAAATCCAAAATATCATAAGAAGGAATCTCTCCTTCAATACCTCTTTGGTTATCGTTTACATCTTGTAAAGCATTCGTAGCATCCGTAAATTGTTTATCAAAATAAGTGTACTGCAAGCTTCCCAATAGATTTCCATAACCAAAGTTTAACCCAGTCTTAAGGTTGACCTTAGGTATAAACTCCACTTCATTACCTTCTACATTGTTACTTTCAGAAGAAAGGTATTCAGATTGTGTTAAAGCTACATTAGCAAAGTAATTCAACTTCATTTTTTCAAGCTGAGGAAAGAAAGTTTCCTTAACACTCCAATTAGCAAAACTTTCCAGACCATATATAAAAGCGGTTCCGATGTTTCCCCTAGCTCTTAACAACCTTCCTGTTGCCACTTCTTCACCTGCGGCATTAATCTGTGTTTCTTCTTTCAATATCTCCCCTAACCTGTTGTCATAATAAAGGCCGTAAACACTTACATCGTAAGATAATACATCCTTTAGTCTTCCCCTAGCCCCAAGATCAGCCGTAAATCCGTCTTCATCGGATATATTAGGGTCCACTTCAAAAGAAGGGTTCACAACGCGGATATCACTAAAAGTTACAGACCTATAATTCTGCGAAAAATTACCATATAGCTCTACACTAGGTGACACTTTATAAGTAGCTCCTAAACCCAAAAGTAAAAAGGTTCGTTCAAAAACATTATTATCTTGTATTTCCCTATTCGATAATGGGTTACTGGCCAAGTCCAAAGTTATTTCGCGATAACTACCAATACTTTCTGTTTTAATATGCTCTAATCTAAAACCGGGAGTTATAGCCAATCTATCCGAAAGATTAAAAATATTTTCACCAAATAAAGCCACATTAAAATTCGGAAAATTGAATTCAGATTGCCTTTCATAATTAGGAAAACTAGTATCGGCAAAAGTAAAATCCGCGTCTTTAGCGGCAGAACCCGGGCCTTGTCTTTGATCGTTATCCGTCTTATAATATTTTGCACCCAGTAATAAAGCAGATTCTGTACCAGCTAGGCTATATCTTGTCAACACTCGCGCTTCAGCTCCATAATTACTGAAATCATCAACTAACAATTCCCTTGGCTCAGTTAAAACATCATCTTGAGAAACCCTGTTGGTCCGGAAACCCAAGGCTCTACGAGAGGCATTCAGGCCAAAAATATTAAGACTAAAATCGGTTTTGGGTGAGAATGCGTGATCCAAACGAAGTGAATACAAACGCCAATCTACCTCAAACCAGTTTCTATCCCGATTGCTAAAAGTAGGGTTTTCGTAAAATTGTGCATCCGTAAGACCACCTGGCTGTTTCGCCAAATAGTTCATAAACGTGGTTTCTAACGTAACTTTTGTTCTATCCGTTATCTCATAGCCCAAATGCGTAAAATAGTTCTTGCTATTAAAATTAGAATTTGGCCGAAAACCATTTCCATCCTTATAATTGAAATAAGTGTAATAACTGAATTTACCAACCGTACCACTTAAGCTATTGAAACTAGTAAACAAATCATAAGAACCAACGGTCTGGCGGGAAATGAGTTCTATTTCTTTATTAGGATTCGGTTTTTTGAATTTAAAGTTTATAAGACCTCCAAATTGAGAACCATACTGCAAGGAAGCGGCACCACGTATCACTTGAATTTCCTCTAGTGCCTCGGCTGGTGGAGTATAATAACTTTCTGGGTAACCCAAAACATCCGCACTAATATCATACCCATTCTGGCGGGTGTTAAAATTAGCCGTTCTATTGGGATCCAGCCCCCTACCTCCAATATTTAATTGCAAACCGGCATCACCATTATCATAGATATTAAGCCCTACAACCTGACTATAGATTTGTCTTGCGTTATTGGCTGCCAAATTTCCCGTTAGGCCCTCTAACAAAACAACTTCTGTCTTTTTTCCCGCATAGATTGCTGTGCCTTCTACTTTTTTAAGCTGTTTTAAGGCGAAAACTTTTTCCCGCTTTTCAGTTAGAACGACCTCTGAAAGTTGTTGTGATTTTATACGCTGAAGCTGAACATTAAGATTAAAGGTGGATTCAAAAGTTAACTCCTTTTGATATACATCATATTCAAAAGCAAAAACCACCACGGTATACTTACCGCCTTGAATATTGGTAAACTCAAAACGCCCCTCTGAATCTGCAGTTCGCAAAAGTTGAAGTTCTTTTAAGTATACTTCGGCATCTTCTACTGGGTTGCCCTTTTCATCCGTTACTTTACCTGAAATGGTAAGCTGCGCAAAGGCTGAAAACGAGGTTAAGAATACTATGAGTATGATACTAAATTCCCTTAATTTCATCAGTAAAAGGTATTATCCATTTTTTGTGTTCAAATGACTCCTGCACTTGGCCAAGGTCTACTTTTGGGTCTATATAGGTTGTACTTAGTCTTCCGTTTAAGGCCACTCGGCTATCCACGAATATTTGTACGTTTTTATGTCCGTCCCTTTCAAAATGGGCTTTTAAATAATGTGCATATTCCAAAATAAAATCCGGTTGAAAGGACATTTGTTTTTCTTGAAACGGCGTCAAAAAATCTGAATTATCTATGTAAAACCACTTGCCAGAATCTTTACTTACCACTTTAAATTGGGCATAGCCAGACTTTTCCATCAGCATAACTCGCCAGGAAAACCTATAGCCTTCTTCAGTCCAAAACAATTCTCCCGGGTACCCCAAATACCGCCAGGGCATTAGCAATTGAACTACAAAAAACAAAGTGATTACACCTAGTTTGCAATTTGTTTTAAGGTTTGGAGCTGTCTCTTGGCTTAGGCCATTATCAAATAAATTGCCAGGTATTTGTAAAAGACCGCTCAAATAGCCTAAAAGCTTATGATGTAATGAGGAGTCAAAAAATATTAATGTAGATATAATCATAACATAAGGAAACATCCCTATAGGAAATAGCACTCGTGTCATTACATGAAAAACAACCACCGCTGCAAAGGCATACGGTCGTGTTTTTTTATACAGCAATAAGAATGGAATTGCCAAATCATAACCGGCGCCAAACCAACTAAAAGCGTACTGCATCCATTCTTCATGTAAAAACGGACCTAAAAGTGGTGTGTCAAATTTAGAAGGTAACCAGATTTTTAAAGGCATGGCTTTTAAAAGCCAATCAGAATTTAGTTTAGCCAAACCTGCATAAACATATACTATTCCCAACAGGAGTTTAATTCCGTTAATCGTCCAAGCAGGAATCCTCTGGAATGTTTTTTTAGGGTGATATTTTGCATCCAAAGAAAAATACGCATTGGCAGGTAAAAAAATCATCAAAAAACTAAGTAAGCTTATAAAATAGTAGTGATTGAGATAGGTGGTCTTATCCATCAATTCTATATAAGTAAAACTGAAAAAGAACGTTAGAATCGCGAGTTTGTACTTATATCCTAAGGCCACAAAGATGGCGGAAAGGCCACAGATAATAAATATGAGATACGTATAAACACCTAAAGGCTTCACCCATTCAAAACCGTAATACGAGAAGAAAAACTCAGGCTGAATGTATAATTTATCAATCCATCCATAGCTCCAAAACCTTATGATACTCAGTAACATCATCAGACCAAATAAAATACGAAAGACCGCCAAAGGGGCGGCCTCTACAGGGGCTGATATATATTTACTGATTAGACTTTTCATTTTCTAGTCGCCATCCGCATCAACAAAATCAATACTTACGCTCATGGCAGAAACCATATCCACTTTTAAAAGTGGAACAATACGTTGCACCTCATCATAGGCCAGCAACATATTGGTAGGAGGCACATTGTTTTCTATTTCTTCACGAAAAGGTGCTAGTGCAGTAACCTTGGTTCTAGCTAAATCAAACTGGTCATTAATTAGTTTCTTTAAATCATCACCATCTTTTACCGTGTTCAAAGCATCTAAATAAGAACCCAAACTTTCACCAGAAGTACTTTTTCCATAGTGTACACCATTAAAAAAATCCTGTACCGCATCTAAACCTTCCAAGAACAATTCATTGGAGATATCTGCTTTATAATACGCCTCTACGTTCTGAGGAAGTACGGTTTCCGAAAAGGCTCCAACTGGAATTCCCATTTTACCCGCTCTCAAAAATTTCTCGTAATAAAAAACATAGTCGTTAATAAAGCGATCTACGGATGCCGTTGATGAAGCACCATTATTAGCCACGAACGTATCTCTATAGCCCGACTCCCATTCTGCAAGAACACCTGTCGTTAGCGTTACCATATCGGTAATAACATCTTCCGTATAAGCTATTAAATTCTCTTTGTCAGCTCCGTTGTAATTTTCTAAAATGGCCTCATCCGTTTCTCCTAATCCGTTGATTACGTAATCTAAGGCAGGAAAACCTTTTGCATCCCTATTAGATGCCAATGCCAAATCATAAGTTCCAGAAGTTATATAACCATCTATTTTATCCGTATCAGAAGGATAAATATTCATATTTAACCGAAGACCAACTGTTTCTGCAGGACCTATTTCAAACATTGAAACTTTTTGCCAAATTTTATAAGCAGACAACCATGAGGCTCTTAAGGCTATAAAATTAGCTTCATTAGAATCAGTTTTAAAGGTGTCAAAAGAGGTTTGCAAATCAGTCATTTCACTTGAAAACGCTTTGTATGAAGGAATGATAATGTTGTCTGCCCAATTGGCCAGCATAGGTCCTCGTTCAAAACTTACAGGTTGGGGCTTTGGGTCTATCGTTCCATCATCTGTTGGATCCGTACCTCCATCAGAACTACAAGCCCAAATCATTGTTGCCACAAACACAACGGTAAAAAACCTCTTCATACCTTATTTTTATTTATTCTAAGTAAGCAAAAGTATAAAAAGCAGCCTGTTATATCCTAACAGACGCTGCTTTTTTTCAACACTTAAATTCTAATTCTTTCTGCAAGTAAGATTATTCAGCAGCTTGGACTACAGTAAAATCAAATTCTTCTGCAATATCCTCAGAAATTTCGTCAATAGTATTTGCTGTAACGTCCCATAGTCCGTTTTCACCTTCCATCAATTCTTCCAAAAGTTCATTGGACTCCTCTTTGGTAAGGTATGGGGCATCGGTACCAGGCTTACGAGTAAACCGTAAACTGTAAATGAAACCGTAAGCTTCTGAAAGTGCGTGAAATGCACTACCATAGTTAGGTGTTTCCGCAGCTAAAGTTACTTTGGCCTGTTGCAAATAGTAAATACCTCTAACAGCAATGACCTGTGATATTTTTGCTCTAATAATTTCAGCTTGTGTATCGCGAACATCGTAGTCACCAGAAACAATTGCAGCACGACCTAATTTAAAAGCCTGGAAAATCTCATCTGCAATACCGGAAAAATCTGAATCTTCTTCCAACTTACCAATGTACTCGTTCAAAAATTTATCAGCACCCAAATCTGCATTCGGATTTGAAGCATCGGCATTAAGTCCGTAAACATAACCATAAGCTTCATCCCACTTGTGCTCCATATTGGTATAGGTCTTACCCTCTAATACCGTACCTGCATCATTATCTGCACGACTAGTACCTTCATCCAATACTGCTGTACTTAGGTAATTGTTCAAAGCCTGATCGGTCATCAAAGCCCCAATCAATCCTTTAGCGAAAAGTTGATTATATTCTAGACCTTCGGCATTTACATATCTTGTTTTTTCACCATCCGCTAATTGACCTGCAATACCAGCTTCAGCAGCCACTTCCCAGTTTGTAAATACTTCAGTAACCTGTCCTTCTATCCATGACTCAAACTCTGTACGGATAAGCGCTTGGTCCGTAGCATTTGTAGAAAAATAATCTACAGAAGCAGCTGTTTTACTGCGTAGACTTTTATCGGAAGTATTTAAATCTGCATCTTCAAAATCTGCAGCTCCCTCTTCATGAGCGTACATAGCTTGTAATGTCTCTACTGTATTAGTATTGGTCGTAAAACCTCCTAAGAGCTCCTGTGCCATCAATATACGAGTGGTCTGACCACTAAAACTAACAGTTGGTTCTCCTTCTCTTTCAAAAGAGTAACTGGCCGGATTTTCTATCTCAATAGTATTGACCATTTCTGTAGCGTCATCATCAGAACTACATGATGTTAGAAATGCTGTAGAACCAATGGCTATTGTAAAAAAGAATTTTCTCATTATAAAGCTTTAATTTATTTAGACTTGATTTAAATAAAGCGCAAAACTAAGACATGAGATTTAGCTGTGCAAGATTATTTTTATTAAATCTAAATAATATCCATTATGATATCCACCCTGTTCATCTTGCCTCTATTCTCAATAATTCGAGAACAGTTAAATATTTTATTTTTAATTAATCTAAATAAAAATACTATTTTTGTTAAGAGAAGATTTCTAAACATTTTTAACCCCAAAGAAAACCAGATTATATTTATGGAAGACATTAACCCTATTTATCATAATCCATTTGGCGTAGCATTTCAATGGAAAAGAAGTACAACAAGAGACACTGGCAAAATTCAAATTGTTTTTAGGGATACCGGACTACTACTAACCCACAATGAACTTGAAAAGTTTCAAAAAAATATTGAATGTACTATGAAAAGTAATACGCCTTGCGTAGAGTGCCACCAACATGACACTTGCAGGTCGTTACTTTTGGATACACCTGCTCCACAAATAACTTTGGCCATGAATTCGCAGGAACTAAATGCTGTCCAAGATTTAGTAGATGGCACCTTATTTCAGTTAAATCTAAATACGTATTTAGATAAAATGTGTGGTAACAAAGATGATTAATGGTATTTTGAGAACAACTCTGTAGCCTTGTTGTAAGCAGCTTCAAAAACCATCCAATTAACACCGGCATCCGCTTTTTCAGCAGTAAAATAAGAAAGCATTTTCTCGGTAGGCATGTTCCCTGTAAGTTCATCTTTTGCCATTGGACAACCTCCAAAACCTTGTACGGCACCATCAAATCGGCGGCATCCGGATTTATAAGCAGCATTTACCTTTTCATGCCATTTGGCAGGTGTTGTATGCAAATGTGCCCCAAATTCAATATCCGGGTATCTAGGAATCAATTCCGAAAACAGATATTGGATTACATCTGGAGTAGAAGTACCTACGGTATCTGAAAGCGATAAAATTTTAGCCCCCATACCGCTTAACTTTTCTGTCCATTCACCTACTATGTCCACATCCCAAGGATCTCCATAAGGATTTCCAAAACCCATAGATATATAGGTCACCACCTCTTTCCCGGAAGCATCGGCAATGTTAAGTATTTCCTGAAGGGTTTCTACAGATTGATCTATAGTCTTGTGCGTATTCCGCATCTGAAAATTCTCGGAAATTGAAAAAGGGTATCCTAAATATTGAATCTCAGGATGCTCGGATGCATCTTGTGCGCCCCTAACATTAGCCACAATACTTAATAGTTTACTTTTTGTTTTAGAAAGGTCCAATTTTGATAGTACCTCTGCGGTATCTACCATTTGTGGAATTGCTTTAGGAGAGACGAAACTACCAAAATCTATGGTATCAAAGCCACAACCCAATAAAGCTTGAATGTATTTTACCTTTTCATTGGTAGGTATGAAAGGTTTGATGCCTTGCATGGCATCTCTAGGACATTCAATAACCTTAACCTTTTCTATCATGAAAATTAAATTCTAAACAGGCAGTTTAAACTACCCCTTTAACTACTCAAAATTAGCATTATTTATCCGATACTAGAATATAGACTGCAATGCCAACAAACACAATGATTTGCAGCCATTTTAGATAAATCCCTGCCATTAAATTATTCTTAAAATAAACCGAAATACTACCGGATAAGATGGCAATAAGACTAAAAACAATGAATGAGATAAACATAAATAGAAATCCCAGTACATAGAACTGCACCATGGTACTTATCTCTTCACTAAATAGAAAACCAGGAAAAAATGCCAAGAAAAATATGGTGACTTTTGGATTTAGTACATTCATTATAAAACCTTGCTTAAACAATTGCCAAAGTCCTTTCTTAGGCACGGCTCCTTCTGTTAAATTTAAAGAACCACTGCTTCTAAAAACCTTAAAGGCGAGATAAAAGAGGTAAATAGCGCCCAAAACTTTAATTCCAAAAAAGAGGGTTTCGCTGTCTTTAATGATTATAGAAACCCCAAAAGCCAATAAGCTAGTATGCACCAAACAACCAGAAATAAGACCGGCTGTGGTTGCTAATCCATATTTCTTACCATTTACAAGACTCTGCATCAACACATAAATGTTGTCCGGGCCCGGCGAAATGGACAAAGCCATAGTGGCCAACATAAAAGTGTAAAGTATTTCGTAATTAACTGTACCCAAATTCCATTTTATTTTAAGTATAAATCTTAGGTTCTAAAATTTTCTTCTGGAAACCTTAATGTGTGCACTAAAGTAACTACTCTTTTTTATATCTTGTCACAAATTCAGGTTTCAACAAAATCCAATTTTTATGTTCTGAGTTTTTAGCTGGTCGCAATTTCCCCTCCTGTTAGGCCATAAGAGTAATTGCATCACAAAAAAATATGACATGAAACAAAGTCACATTACATTCACTTTGAGTTTAGTTTTGGTAGCGCTGCTTTTAGTAGCTTTTGAAATCAGAAGTGAAACCAAACCAATATCAGAAACCTTCATGCAGAAAGACAGCCTGTTACGTCATGTAGTGTTGTTTAAGTTCAAACCAAAAAAATCAAAAGAAGATATAAAAAAAGTTGAAGAGGCATTTACTGCATTACCTTCTAAAATTCCGCAAATAGTAGGTTACGAATGGGGACTGAACAATAGCCCTGAAGGTTTAAACGAAGGCTTCACACATTGCTTTTTTCTGACTTTTGAAAGCGAAGAAGACCGTGCTATTTATTTACCTCATCCAGACCATAAAGCGTTTGGTGAAGTTTTAGGTCCGCATTTAGGTGGTGTTTTGGTGGTGGATTATTGGGCTAAATAAGACTTGCTTTTGATTTTCAGAAGACTGGACTAGAGTTTTTCATAAAATGTATTGTAACCATTAGTTGCCGTACGTAAGTGTAAACAAAGACAAATAACCTAGATTATATATTATAGACCTAACATCTAGGTAAAGGCCATCTGCATAACAGTTAAGGTAGAGTGAAGTCATCTATGAAAAAGTTAAACCAACCTGTTTTTAATAATACGAAGTTGATTTTTCTTACGTTCAGGAAGTAGAACCAACGCCAATTACAGTTTGAAAAATCTCCTTAGAAGTTCAATTAGTTTACTTTTATTTTGTTCCATTTGCAACGCGCAATTAGTTGATAAATCAATTAACGGTATACAAACTGGTGCACTTGGAATATGGTGGCATAATGAATCAAAATTAGCTCATCGCTGGGCATTTCGGACTGAAATTGGTTATGCTTCTCCCGCTTACGAAAGAAATTTATATAGAGAAGAAGCTAGTAATAATCAGAATTATTTATATCCAGTTTTCCAACCTGTACTTTCTTTTGAACCTCGTTGGTATTATAATTCTCGAAAAAGAATAGGAAATAGCAATAATACATTTCACAATAGTGG